>Ga0222684_1000095_pt1 | contig 21989 bp, 34 predicted proteins | sample AntAcemetage1075_FD_181150 | JGI IMG/M metagenome (GOLD analysis project Ga0222684, IMG submission 181150) | Saline water microbial communities from Ace Lake, Antarctica - #1075 | ecosystem: Environmental > Aquatic > Non-marine Saline and Alkaline > Saline | place: Antarctica: Ace Lake...
GGGTCGTAATTAACTCCAAATCCAGGTGTTTTTATCTTAACGCTTGTTATATTCTTCCCTAGTTGCTCAGTCGTTTCTCCAAGCCAAGATAAAATATCATCAGTTATTGCCATTATTTTTCCTCCTTAACCAAATAAGCTGCCTATCCATCCACCAACTACTCCGCCAATTCCAGGCAAAATAGCATTACCAATACCTGCTCCAATGGCAGTTCCAGCCCCACCAGAAACAGAAGTTCCTCCACCTAAGCCAACAGTATATTCATTTCCTGAACCAGCTTTCCCTGCTCTTGCCAACTGTGCCTGTTTATTCCAGTAGTCATCAGACATTAACCAGTCTTGTTGTGCTTGAGCCATATCGTTTGTTATTTTTGCCTGAGCTTCTTGAAAGTTTTGAATAGCTGTGCGTTCCTCAGTAGTAAAAGTTCTACCAAGTTTGGCTTCTGCACTAGCCCAATCTCTCTGGTCAACAGCTTGTAGTTGGCTCCAGTCTTGAGAGGCTTGTCTTTCCCCAGTAGTAAATTCTCTACCCATAGCTGCTTCAGCAGATTGCCATGCTCTTTGATCTATTGCTTGAGTTGTTTGCCAATCTTGAGAACCAAGTCTTTCTGATGTTTGATACTGCCTAGCTTCTTTTATTCTCTGGTCTGCTTTTTCTTCAGCAGCTCTGCTAATAGCAGCTTGAGTGTATAAATCTTTTTCTTCAGTAGCATAGGTTTCTCCAATTTTACCTTCCTGCTTTGCCAAGATTCCACTATAAAACCTACCTCTAGCACCGTAAGTTTCGGCTGTTTGAGTTAATGATTCCTCTTTTTTCTTTTTTAATTTCCTTGCTGCAATATCCGCCTGGGCTTGATACGGGTCTGTAACTACTGGTAATTCTGCCATGATTTCCTCCTTAATTTATGGGGCTGTTGTTCCCTCGTCTGTTATTCTTCCTTTCAATATCAATCCGATAATCGTTGCATACTGATCCTTCGTGCTTCCTGAAAAAGAAAGCCTCATATATCTACCCCTTGTTTTTAACTCTTGTCCGGCATAAGGTGTAAATCCATAATCACCGTCGTTAAAATATCTTTTGAATACTTTAGCGTCTGCACTTTCGTGCCATTTATCAACTCCCCAAATCATTGTTCCCCAACCAGCCTCGCTAGACGACAAGTTAAGGTTAGCTGTTGAATATCCACCGCTATCTCCTTGAAAATCAATCGTATAACCAAGGGTCATATTCCAGTCGCCTGATTCTTCCGTCCAAACAAACATTTCTTCAAACGCTTTATTAAACTCTCTAATTCCAGCGTCAAAGTATTTTGTTCTGTAAAACCAACTAATTGCAGTTCCATTATCATTCGTTCCAGTTCTTAATTTATGAACAGTTCCTAGTAATGTTTCCCCAGCATAAAGATAAGGCACATTCCCAGACTGATAAGAAGCAAAGATGTTAAATCCATAAGTAAACACACTCCAAGGGTATTCTACACGACCATACATATCCGCATTTCTAATATTCGTATCACAATATAAAGTTGTATCATTATCTGTTGCCGGGTCAATAGGAACAGATAATTCATACTTGTTGTTTAATACTCCGGCAGCACATTTATAAATAGCGTCTTGGTTTATTGTGTCCCACGTCCCCTGAATATTAACAGATACTTTTCTAACACCAATATTATCAAAGCTATAAACCGAACCGGAATCAGAAGAAGTTCCACCCAAAGCATAAACTCCATCTCTTGCTGCAAACCAAAGTTCCCCTTGAACGTAAGCAATTGATCTAGGAGCAACCAAACCAACTGCTGAGTTCACTTGGCGTAATTCCCAAGTAGTAGGGTCAGTTCCAATAATCATAAAGATTGAGTTTCTACCAAAGATAATAGGGCGACCAAACAAAACCGCACCACCCATAATTTCATCACCGTTAGGAAGTTCTTCAAAGGCATCAATACCCCATGTTTCGTATTCCCCAGGATCGCACCAATAATATCTTGAAATATAATCTTTTCCTCTTAAAGCGAATATCCTTGGAGGGCTATGAATTGAAATTAAATAACTACAAGGGCTGGCTGGATATTGAGCTGTTTCTGCCATTGTTGAACCATCATAAACTTGTAAGTTTTCTTCTCCGTTGGCAATATACATTTTTCCACCAACATTAACCATACTGCCAAACTTACCGTCGGTTAAGCCTGTCCCGGCTTCACCCCAAGTGCTACCAGATAATTTATATAACTTAGTTCCGCAGATAGAAAGAAAGTTTCTCGTTCCATCATACTCAACATATTCTGCTAATCCAACAATCGGATTGTTGCTAATAACAGTTCCGTTTAATTCTTCGTATCCCCAACGAGTAGCGATAGGACCATAAGAGCTAAAAACCATGTTCTGAATATCAGAAGCCTGATTTTCTCTAACCAAAGTATTATGAGCGAAGTTATTTAAGCCTCCTGTAAAGTCGGCTAAATCTCCTCTAAATGTTATTCCTGATACTGAAAATGGCATTAGTTCCCCCAATACTCCACAAAAGTTCTTTCCTTCGACCTTGTAAGCCCATCTGTAAGAGCCTTCTGAGCTAAACTTAACAACTGACCAATAGAGCCAATATCTTTCGTTCTGTCTTTAGGATAAAGCCCTAGAACAGTTTTTAGTATTACACACTCGTCAACTTCGTTAGGAAGGTCGTATTTTAGTGCGTAAAGAGATGATGTGTCCGGGTTTGTCGCCCAGGTTGCAACCGTAGCAACTTTAGTAGAGCCAACATAGTCTGTTATCTTTGCTATCTGCCCGGCACCTGTTCCAGAATAAACGTCTATGTAAGCACCAATATAATAATCATCAATTTGTTTAACGGTATAATCGTTAGCAGTTGAACCGTTAGGAGTAAGGTCAAAAGTTAAAGATGTTGCTGCAAGAGCTGAAACAGTTCCATAATGAAGATTAGGAATACGTCGCAGATAATAAATTGTAACATTGCCAGAAACATTAACTAAACCAACTTGATTTCCCCACATATAATAAACTGGGTTAGGAGTAAAAAGGTCGTTATCAGCACGATACAGTTCTTTCTCGTCTACATTTATTGGGTCAACTTTTTGTTTCGTGCTTGTAACCTCAATTCTTTTTATCGAATCTAAATCTTTTGGTAAGTCATAAAGTTCTGTTCCTGAAACATAAGTAATACTTCCAGTTCTACCGTTTATCTTTTCGTTGATTGTATTGATAAGATTAACAAAATAAGTTTTAGACAAATTCATTTCTCTAAGAATTTCTGAATCACTCCATTTACCGGAAGTTATTCCTGTTTCGTCCATCTTTGTCCTAACCTGCTGAACCATCTCAAATGCGTTTAAGTTATTCATTTTTTACCTCATACTTCTTAATTCTTCGATTCCGTCTTGGATTCTGTGAAAATTTTCTTTAGTAAGTTCCTGAACAGCGTAAGAATTTCTCTTATCACGTTGTAACTTAAAGTTATCCTCATATTGTTCCATCTCCCCAACTAAGGCATTAAGACTGTCGTATCTTTGTGTGTCTGATTCTTTTAACTGGTCAATCACTCTGTAATCTAATTTTCTAAAACTTTCATCTTCGTTTTCTACGGTTAAAATATGATGAGCTTTGTTTTCTATTCTCATAAAGTTTTCTCCGTCAATAGTTCCAACTCTTTTAACAACACGACCGTTTCTGATAATCTGAAAGCGTTCTTTAACACTATCCCAATTAACGTCAAGATCCTTGTCTAAATTCTTTAACTGCTTAACAAATCCTTTGTCAACTATCATTTAATCCCCCTTCTGAAAAAACCATTTTTACCTCCAGTTATTCTGCTCCGTGATACCTTCTATTTTCTGATGGTTGTTTGATCGAGAGTCTTTAAGTTGTGCTTAACTAATACATGAACAATCCAAAGTATGGCGGATATAGATGATATTGTTATAGCTATTGTGGGTCCGAAATTCCTTACTAATTCAAACATAGTCATGAGTCCTCCTTACTTTTCCTTCACCACAATAGGCTCTGCATTTTCTCCTAGTTGTCACTTCTTGAAATTTCATACCACGTTGATTCTCCAGAGTCCCAAGTAACCATCAACGTGTCTCCCTTTCCAAGAGTCATATCAACACCGCTAGAAAGTTCTACATTGTCCCCATCGTTAATCGTAACCGTATTGGTGTCGTGAGTTCCCTGGATGATACAAGTTTGACCGTCATTCTTTCCGTCATTTATGGCTGGGTCTGTGTCAAGAATAACTGCTCCACCATTCCCAACAACTCTCTCAATCTTGTCACCACAAGTTATTGCTCCATCATTTGCCATTGACTGATCTGCCCCATCACAAAAATAAATGTGATCGCCCATTGCAACCCAACCATCAGCATTTTCATCTGCTACAACAATAGCAGAACCAAACGATTGAGTGATATATAAATCGGCAACCCCGCTTATTAACTTCGTGGCTGGTGATAATGCTATCGGATAAACATCAGCGTCACCATCGTAATCATAAGGAATATATGTCCTTCCGTTATCAATGGTATTGTCGGCAAGAGTAATTGTCCTTGCCCCGGCATCATCTCTTGACCCGATGTAAAAATAAGAACCATCGGTAGTAATACTTCCAGAAGTTGTGTCCATCTCAAAGGCCATGCCCTCACCAAAAGAAATTGGAGCGTCGTTGCTTCCCGACATAATATTAACGTGTGTGGCTTGGAATGCCCCTATATTGATAATGCCACCAATAGAACCTCCCCCGGGAGTTCCAGTATCAAACTCAAGATTTCCCACAGGCCCACCAGAGGTAACATCCCCGCTTGTAATATATACGCTTCTTGTGTCGGTCGAAGATGTCGGCTCTATAACAATGTCCCCATCAGCAGTCAAGGTATAATCAGCAACTCCTGAATCGTGAAATGCTGTAACCTGTGGAACAAAGACACTAGTGGCTAAAGTATTCTCAAAACCATAAATCAATGACCCTGCATCTGGGTTTCCAGTTTCCCCGCCAGTGGCTTTGAACGAAGCGGCAGTTTCCCCTTCGGCTAAATCCTCGGCATAAACATACCCAGCAAAAGCGGCAGAATTATCAGCCGCAGTATAAAGTATACTTTGCACATTTTCGTAATCATTAGTTGTAATCTCGGCCGCACCAGCACCAGCAGTAAAAGATCCAATCGCAACCGTGCGAGCAGTTTCATCTTCAACATCAAATAGTGTATCTGGGGTAGGGTCTCCTATTCCAACATTTCCTGCGTCTGCCTCAACAATTAAGCCATATTCCCACGTTCCCGAAACTGTGATTGCTGCCTGACCTTCAAACGTAAGGCTGGAATTTTCTATATTAAGTCCGAAAGTATCATCTTCAAACCCAGTTATTGTAGGATCTAAAACAATGTTCATTCCAACTAATTCCCCTGACGCTCCTAAAGCGGTAGGTCTTACTGTTAAATCAATACCAGTAATGGTAGGTGCGGCTCCAGAACTTTGAGAAAGTAATGTCATAAGAGTAAACTCATCTGAGGGAGCGTCTACTTGAACATTAACTCCGTTAAACCCAATATCAACGTATGGATTTCCGCCTCCTAAAATTTGAAATGATCCATTTGGGTCGGTTACGTCATATGCTAAATCATATGCACCAAGAGTAGTGGTTCTAGTTTCCGTCAATGTTCCACCTAATCTTACAACTGAGCTTTCCTCGATTACGCCATCTTGAAAAGTTATTGCACCTTGATAGTCCGTTCCTTCGGCTGCTATTACCACGTCACCATTTGGAGCAAACGCCCCTAATATTCCACCAACCGCCCAGCCTGAACTTCTTAACCCACCATTGGCAGCGATAACTCCTACGTCTGATTTTATAGCATAATTTGTTCCTGTGCCTGTTGCACCTGAAACATCAAGATTTATTCCAATGTGATCCTGGTTAGTATGAGTTCCAGCCAATTCTATTTTTGCACCAACCAAATCTTGTGCGGCATCAGTTGCTTCTGGTGTTGCATAAATATATAGCCCTTGAAAGCCCCACGTTCCGTCAGTTGTTCCATAAATTCCTAGCCCTATTCCATCTTTAACTTCGGCAACAATGACGTGTTCGTCTGAATCGGCTTGTCCAGTATCTCCCCTTGTCGCAACAATGTTAGCATTGGAAAAGTCTATTGGGTTAGCGTCTGTTCCAAAAAATGATTCGTTATCAACAAACATTCTATCCTCAACTTCTAAATTACCTCGAAGAAAAGCAGAACCTTCTGATGAAATTGTCTCAAACCTTGCTCCGCCAGAATATTCGCTTTCACCAACTACAAATAATCCGGGTCTTGACCCATCTTGACCACCACCAATTTCAAAGCAAATATCACCGCCAGGAAAAGCGGCTAGTTCAGAGCTGTTTGTCCTAAACATAAGATCAAAGGCTTCCTCTGTTCCTTCACTAACAGCCTCCATAATAAAATCATCATTGAATCCTAAAAGATGTCCGTTAAAATCTCCAGTAAAGGTTATACCGAAACTGCCCGGATTATCCTCGCTTACTGTTTCAGATATGGCGATATTATCAATGTATTCAGTATGAGTGTTGCCAAACCCTACCGAGAATCCAATGTATATTTGATTTGCTGCCGGAGCTTCAAAAGTCGTAACTGAAAATTGTGTGTATGCTCCAGTTGTTTCTGCATTGAAAATATTATCATTCCCTTCACCGCCCGGAGTATAAGCATCCCATTCTTCGTTTGTGAAGTTATAAATTTCTGTTGCAGTTGCAGGGGGAGCATCCCAAAATATGGCACAAATATTTCCCGGAGCTGATTCTGCACTTCCGTAAAATGTAACTGTATATTCTGCACCTTCTACTACATCTTCTACTAATTGTGCAAGAATAATTGCTTCGTCAGTTGTGCCGAACATCTTTCCTGAATAAGTTCCAGCATAAACATTGACTGATTCTTGCTCAAGAGTAGCAGGTGTAGCCATTGGAGAGCCTACGGTAAAAATATCCCAATCGGTAGGATTGAAAGCATCATCCCAAAGTTCTAGTGTTCCATTTTCTGTAAGGTTAGGAGTAGCAACAGACCATCCATTATCATTAGAAGCAATCGCTAACGCACCTATTGAACTACTTGGTGAATCATCTTCGTTGCGATTTATCAAAAGACTTTGAACAAAGGCTGTTTCACCAGGTGTAAGCCCAGATGACCTATAATTAACTTGAAACAAAGAAGGAACCTCTTCGTCTGGAACCACCTCAGTAACAACCTCGCTTGAACCAATGATAACTGAATCCGTTAGTGTAGCAGGGTAGATCGCTCCGTTTACAGCGTCCCTTTCCCACAAACTAACAACTGAAGTATCAACTGCCCAATTTCCATCACCAATACCACCAACTAATCGATAAACTAAGTTTGTATCAATTTGATAGCAAACCATTCCTTCAACACGACGTGCAGCAGTTATGGACAATCTATCTGCTTCATCATCTGCAACCTTGTAAGAACCTTGAATTTCTTCAGAGAAACCAGAAGCAAAGGTATTGGCATTATCTCCGACGGTAATCCCGGCAGATACAATCGTTCCTGTTTTTGTAGAAATTCCAAAAGCTGGCGTTAAGCTTAACAGAATCACCACGACTGCTATTAAATATTTTAATTTATTCATTTTCATTTCTCCTTATAATACCTGTATAGAATATGTGCCAGTTAAAAGATTGTTCGTTCTGTAAACATTATAATTTACTGCATAACCAGAAGCGTTCTCGTGTGATTGAACAGACAACGTCCAGTCTGTATTAGCTAATCCATTAACTTTGAAAGTTGCTGTTCCGAAAGAAGCTGGATAAGCAACATAAATATATTGTGCAGCAGGAGTAATGGAAAATGTGCTTGCTCTTGAAGTTGCAAAAGCTCCAGTCGCTAACGCTAAAATTCCTGCGTCATTAACCGTTGCTTCACTTGATGCCCCGTGCCAGGCTTTATCTCTAAAATATAAAGTAGTTGTATCAGTATCATTTTGAACCGTGTCAGCAACAGTAAGAGTCCATGTATTATTAGTTGTATAGCTTGCGTTATCATCAACTGTTCTAAGAGTTGCTGGAGTTAAAACCCCGACACCACTATCAATAGCCTCGTAAGTTATAGTCTTGTTGACTGTCCAGTCAAGCGTGTTAGCTGAAACAGTTGCTCCTTTCTCCGCCACACTAACTGAATTAGTAAAGGTTGTTACTTCAGGGGAAGTATAAAGCAGATAATCTACTGCGTCTTTCAATGAATCAAACGAACCAAAATCAACATTAGTGTAATAGATAGCGTCGTTAGTTAAAACACCTGTCATTTCATCACCAGTTTTTAGAACGTATCTAATATCACCTGCTGATCCTTCACCAACATCAGGCTTATCGAATACAATTCTAGCGTTACTAACTCCAACCAGCAGCGACAACGCCAATATCGCTAGAAATAATTTCTTCATCTTTTTTCCCTCCTTAATATAATCCCCAAAATCTAAAATTGACATCTCCAGTTTTTGCCCTAACCTTAATTCTGTTAGTAGTAAAACTATCAGGCGAAAAATGCTCGTTATTCTTAATAACACAAACAGTTGCCTCCGTAGTCATCTGATACTCATTCGTGGTTTCTCCAGTAAAATCAACATATACCTCAAGAGTAGAATCATTAACAAACAATAACTCCTGGGCGATTTTACCTCTATCATCCTTATCAACAACTTTAATCGCTATTGACGCTTCAGCAGTTGCCGTTCCTTCGTAATAGAAAACCTTGGAACTAATAGCAATAGAAACACTCGACATTATACCGACGACAAGAAACATTAACAATAACTTTCTCATTTCAACCCTCCATATTTAATATTTGTTTAGCGTTTTTTACGCTTAATTTTCTTAGTTACTTTCTTAACTTGTTTCACCTTTTTTACGACCTCTATCTTCTTAGCAACAGGAGCAGGAGAATCAACTGGTTTTTCTGATTCATCTAACGCTTTCAATCTTGCTATCTCAACTTTCCATTCCTGATCTGTAAATCCTTGTGGCATTTTTAGCCCTCCTTTTTATTTTGGGGCAGATAGCACATATTAGGATATGCTATCCACCCCGGAATCACTAAGTAGCCTGGATGGCTTCTCCGCCATTCACAGCATTTGCAGCACCACTCGCATTGTATATGCCAGTAGCATTAGCAAAATCATCCGCACCGATAATCGTGCAATCCTTTAACAGAATATATCCGACTGTTAAGGAAGCAGCAGCTGTCAATCCATTCGCCATTGACGCAGCAGCTAACTTTGTGTTGAAGAATAAGCAGTCTTTGAACAACAACATTCTTTCAACGTCAGCAGCACCAGCCGAGTGAATAAAACTATTAGCAACCTCGCCAGCATTTCTCCAGAAGAAACAATCCTTAAAGGTTACATCTCTGCAAGACTTACCAGAAATTGTTCCTGTGGTTAGCAACACACAAGGTCTTGCCCCTGTTGCTGTGATTGCATTAGCGTTTGACCCGATTGTGCAACCTTCATACTTGGAACTATCACCATTACAAAGAAGTTCAGCAGCGTCGTCCTCGTCTAAATCAGTTGATTTGTAGAACTCACAATTCGTAAACTGTGTATATTCTCCACCATCTGCAACTGTATAAAGACTTGCGGCAACTGTGCTTGAACTATCAAACTTGATATTGGTAAAAGAAACAGCTTGTCCTGTAACCTGAACAAGTGCAATATCGGCAGCAGTAGTAGAATCACCCATTGTAATTCTTGCTCTTTGACCATAATATTTACCACCAACATCAGCACCAAGAAAATGAACCTTCCTCTTTGTAACACTTAGCATAGAGGTTAGAGCATGACCTTCAGGAGCAAGAATAATAACATCATTCCTGTTCGTTACGGTCTGTGCATAAGCGGCAGCAAGTGTTAGAAATAAATCTCCGGCTGGAACTTCATTACTCCAACGATCATACAATGGAGATGTGGAAGGGCATACATACAAAATTCTACCCATTCCCGGTCCAACTCCGCCACCTGCAATCTTTGAAAGTGAAATCGCTGCGTCTGGAGCTACGTTTCTATTTTTTATCATCTTAGTTTCCCCCTTATAGTTTCCCCTCTACTTTAGTAGAGATACTTGACGGTTTTTAACTATAAGAACCGCCAAACTTATTGATACTATTAAGCTGGTTGTCCGGCTTCAATATCAGTTAATCGTCCGTTTTGGTTTCGGGCAGTAACCGCAAACTGTGAATACCAGTAAAGGATTGCCTCATAAGCGTCCTCACCAGATACACGAGAAAGGATTGCTCCGTCTTTGTCCATCCAGTCCCAATTACTTTCTTCAAACAACGTCAAGGATTTCATTGTAAGGAAATACATATCATCCCTTGTGCAATCTGAATCAGTAACAACTGGAATACCGTTGAAATCAACAGAAGTATAACCACCTTTTAACTTTGTAGTCAAAAAGCGTTTATCTGCTCTAAGCAAGCTAACTAATTGTCTGCGAATAGCTCTGGTTGTGATAATCAAATCACAATTACCGCCATTATCAGCAATATCGTCAACTACTTCGTCCATAAGATCTTCGGTCAATGCTCTGCGAGTAGGAGCAACTTTACCAGAAACCCTTGGAGTTCCGGATTCCTTAACAACAGCTTTCCATTCTGGATAAGAATTGATGTCTACTAATCCTAGAGTGTAGTTGCCAGCAGGAGTTCCATCTTGGTTCCACCAATCAGCGTCCTCAGGACAGTTTCCATCATCCACAAGCAAACGCAAACCATTAAGTTCCTTAGAACTCGTGTCGTCATTTGATCCAGAAGCAGCATACATGGAACCATAAGCTCCTAGTAAATCTCCTGTAACCGCACTTGTGAAAACACTTCCATCAAAAGGAACAGATGTGTTAGTAGCAGTTCCGTTGACAGCACAAGCGGTTGCACCATCAGCAGGTCTGAGCGTAGAATAATCGTCAACAGTCAACATTTGAATTGGTCTGTTATCAGGCAAGTATTTACTTGCGTCGTGATATAAACCCATAACGGTTAAAGGAGTAGTAACAGTATCACTGTTATTAACAGCTAACGCACCAGTAGAATCACTAAACAACTGTCTGTTTACGTCTTTTTTAACGTCTAAAACTAAACCTTTGATGTTAGCGTCAACTGCTTTAGCGAAAGCACCTTTGTCGTTCTTAGAGGCTTGGATTGTAGGACCAGTAACTTTCAGGCGACCATAGTTATATTTCATCTTCCATTTGGAAGCAACATAACCTTGCTGCCCTGCGGTTGGAAGTGTGCCACCATCAGCCCTGGCACCAGTTCCGTTGTTCCTACTCATGTGCAAAGGAATTACTCCGTATTTACCAGAGATGTCCTTAGAATTGCGAGATACCTTTTCAAGAAGTATCTTTTCTTGACTTAACTGTTCTCGAATCGGTCCTACATAGACTTCTTTAAGAACAGCGTCAAAGTTTGACATATTTTGAGCCATTATAATTTCCTCCTAGTTTTGATTAGCAAGGAACTCAGTTGCAGCGTCAAGAGTGTTCTCACCTAGAACGACCTTTCCTGCCTTGGGTGCGGTAACTGTTCCACCGGCTCCCTCAGCTCCACGTTTTGCTCTCTTTTCAGCCTCGTCCAGATAATTCTTTTGCCAAGTAGCTCTCACTTCAAGTTCTTTCTTGTGAGAGGCTTCGGCAAGAGCCATAATATCTGCGTCTGGTCTGAACCTTAGAGTAGCAAAAATACTATCGTCATTCATCAGCTCGAATTTATCCTTAGCTTCAGCTAGTCGCTTACTGAGATCTTTCTGGATTGTAGTAACCTCACGTTCAAACTTCTCCTTCGTTTGGATTGCTGTTAGTTCATCAACCTTTCTAGCAACTTTTGTGAACTCATCTTCCTCCTCAATTTCTTGATTAGGATTAGTAGGGTCAACAGCAGGAACAGGAGCCGGTTTGGTTTGGTTATCCGCAAGCCATTTCTCAACAGAAGCATTTGCTAACTCATTCGCCTTGGATTCCACGTCTTGATTATACTGTCCAACTTTCTGAGCATAGTGTCTACCTTGCTGTGCGTAATCCAACACTTTACTCAACGGAAGGCTCTCCTCTTTCCCATCAACTTTCAGCGTGTGCATGGCTTCTGCTGGAGTTGCTGGTTCCGGGGTCGGTTCTTCCAATTTAGGTGTAACTTCAGGATCTACAACAGGTTCAGGATTGGTTGCTACTGGAGCAACTTCTGTTCCAAGTGGATCTTGATTCGTTACTTCTGCTTCTACTTCTAATACCATTTTTTCCTCCTAGACAACTTATTCAATTAAGAACATTAGTTGTATGAAACTACTGAACTGGCGGAACTCCTGTTCCTTGTGCTGGCGTTCCTCGATTCTGTCCTTCCTGTGGAGTGCCTCTCATCTGTCCAGGTTGACCCGGTGCCGGTTGTCCTGGCTGTGGTTGCCCACCTCCTTGAACTGATTGCTTGATTTCCTCGATAACAGCTTGAACTTGACCAACAACTTGTGCCAACTTATCTGCTTCTGCTTTGTGTCCCATCATTCCCATTCTCGAAGCAACTGCATTGAGCAAATTGATTGCTGTAACTGCTGGAGCTTGCTGCTTGCCACCAGGTTGACCAGGCTGACCGCCAGCGTTAGCTCCTGGAGCTTGCGGAGCTTGAGCTGGAGCAGGTTGTTGATTTTGTGCCGGAGCTTGCTGTAATCGCCCTATTGCCTCTTGTTGCGGATTCATCATTTATACTTCCCTCCTTTTTTTAATTGCTACTCGTAACTTTAATTCCCAAAACTTTTGGGTAATCAGTTAGTAAGGCTTCCATTGGAACTATCGGATTCTTTTGAACGTCGTTCATAAAGAACATCACCGGGTCATGCTCCAAGGCATTACAAGCCGGGCAACCTTTAATCATGGTGCTTTTCTCGTAAACACGCCCACACTTCAAACATCTTAACTTAGTTGTGTTCATTGTTCTGGTTGACCTCCGGGAGCTTCCGGGGCTTGCCCAGGAGCCGGTTCAGCCGGTTGAATGAAATCTATATGTTCCTGTCTGTGTTTAATCATTTCATTCTTCATATCTTCGCTGAGTTGACCAAACTCCTCTGTTTTCATAAATGCGTCATGCGTATCAACGTGAACTTCATGTCCTTGATACGGTCTAACAATAGCAGTAATATTTCTCTTAAAACCATCATTCTCAATCTGTGCTTCCATCCTGTCTGCTCCTTCTTCCTCATAAAGCTCGTCAACATTACCAACTTCAAGCAATCTCATTAGCTTTTTGTTCGTCTTAGGGTCGTCTTTAGCACCTAACGCTCCAATCTTATACAAATCAAGGTAAAATGCTTGCTGCCCGGACTTGGTTCTTGCCATAGCTGATCCAGCTTCAACAATAATCCTTCCACCTTTAGGAATCGTGCCTTCCTCTGTAACCTCTCCATTTTCACCAACAACATTAGGTTTGAAGGTTAAAGTTCTAGGTTTGCCGGAATATTTACCTGTAATAAAGAATACTCGTTCTTCTGTGTAATTCTGAGCTGCAATAGACAACATCATGTTGCCAACCTTCTCCAAAGCTCGTTCATAGTTAGCTGTTATATCTCCAACAATCGTATCATCTGATTCTTGCAGATAGTTGATAGCAACACCTGATGTTACACCAGCCGGGACATTACCCTTTGAAATCTCATGCTGTGAGGTTATATTCTGATAATCTCGTTGGTAGATATTGTCTAATCCACTTATAACATAAGTTGGTATCGTTGGCGGAACTAACCAGCCAGGTTTATGACCGGCAGTAGTAGTTGGATCCCATTCCACGTTCTCACCCGGCTCAGAAGTGATATTATCCACTCCGCAACCTTTAGGTTTCAAGAACTTAGGCTTGGAAGTCAAGCGTTCACTCTCTCGAATATGTGAAATGAGTTCGTTCTTAGCCTTCTGAATAGGTATCTCATCCTCAATGTTTGACCTACCAAGAATCCTACCAGCCATCTTGAAGTCATAAAGCGGAACGAATGGTAGGAACGGTTCCTCGCTGTCATTCCAAGAGTAAGGTAGGTTGTTTTTCTCCAACAATTTCTTGTTAGCAACTACAATCTTTTTACCTTTAGGGAATTGTTTACATGGTTTAACCCATAATTCCTTAACAATAGCTGAGTTATCAGACGTTTCTACCTGAGATATTCCTCCATCATCTGTTCCGGCTCCAACCATGCCTTGAATCTTACGCCAAAAGCTGTTAGATACGCTCTCATCCTTCTCAGCCTGAACTTCTCCACCATTCTCAGGGTATCTTTCAACGATATAATCAAGAGTTCTTGCTCTGGAGTGTAGAATCTTTCTTAAATCTTTCCATTTACGAGCGTCAAAAGGATCAAGTATAATCTCAAATGGCGAACAAGCCTCAAGCTGTATTTCTCCATCACTCCAAGTTTGTCCATCTTCCGAAGCTCTTTTCTTGCCAAGCGTAGGATTATAAAACACTTTCATAAATCCTGTGCCGCAAGAACAACCATACTTCAACCATTCGTCTAGCTCACCTTCAACGTCAATTACCGGACTTGACCACCAAGCCTCGATTAACTCGTTGCTTTCCTTCATCTTCTTTTCTGATTCAATATCAGTCTTACCTGCTGAGATGTAAAGCGTAGGGCGTTTCTTCTTTAACTTGGCAACCTTCTTGCGGAACGTAGGCATAATATCATTGGCAACGTGTCTAACTCTCCAGTTTGGAACTTTTGGTTCATACAATCTCTTGAGCCGGTTATCCCATTTAACCCATTGCTGACCGCTTAGAAAGGCTATGTTCATATACCATTGACGTTCGAAAACATACTTCTTGCTGTTTAACTCGTAAACATCACCAACCATCTGAACATAATCTTCATCCTGCATTTCTTCTTCAGTCTTGCCTTCATACAGCTTTTTGTTGTTATTTACCATTAGCTAACCTCTTTTTGTGGGGTTATTCCCTGTCTTTTACAGTAGATTTCATACTCTGAACGATCACTCATTGACTGCGGTTCCTCTGTTTCACTCTTATCCTTTATTGCTTTATATTCGCCTAATCCTCTTGACATAACTCTGTCCATCAAGTCTTTAATAATAACCATCTGAAAGATTATAACTACGATACAAGTGCCGAAAGATATTGCTAGGTAAATCATTAGTCGTTATCCACCTTTTGAGTATGTCTTTTCTCCATGTCCCGGATATGTTCTCTACGTCTTTGCTCCATGTTATCAACATGAACTGCTTCGGTTGGTTTCTTGTAGTTGGTTGGCATACTGACCAGGTAATATCTTAAATCCATAAGTGCGTGATCCTCTCCGCCTTCTTTAACAATGAACGAATTGTTCTTATCAAAGATTGCTGCTGGTATCTGCGACAACAACTTGGTGTTATTGCTGCCAATTTGGTGATAAGGTTTACCATCCGGGGCAATCCTAAACCAGTTTCGCATAGCTTGATAGCCATTCTTACGGTCATTATTAGCTGGAATGAAGTCAACTCCGTTATCGTGGAACTCTCTGATAACGCTGGTTCCTTCGCCTTCTGCTTCCTTGCGAATAGGTGTTCTATTCCTGCATGAAGGGTCAATATATCTAGCTTTAACCTTAATCTCCATATTCTTCTCAAGGGCTTTAATGTCTTTTGACCATTGATCCGGGTATTTCTTGTTGCCATACAGCTCTGCGATAGTAAAACTACGCATGAAAGTAACCTCTGGCATAACAACCTTTCTTACTGCGTGAAGGTGATACGAGAAGGAATCAGGGTCAAAGCCCCAGTCTGCACTTCCGTAAAACTCGTCTAGCTCGTTAAACTCATAAGCAGGTATAATATGCGTGGATTTGTTCCACTCTGTGAAGAATTGACCTTTGAATACGTCCCAATCTCCATTCCTAAACGCTTTTCTAAGGTTCTCCGGCAAGCTGTCCAAGGTTTTAATATAGCTTTTAGCCAAGTAAGGATTATCACTTGCAAGTGCCTGGATAAAGCCAAACAGCTCTGCTTCCTGTTCGTTCTCATCAAATTGGCGATCAATGAACATACCTCTGACCCAAGCATGACCAATATCTCCAGGGTTTGTTCCAGCTATGAACTTACAATCTTCAATGCCTGTCCAGCGTAGTCGTGTTCGTAGAAAGAAGAATGTTTCTTGTTCGTTCTTTGTTAGCTCATCAACAGCGATAATAGCAAACTCTGCTGATTGATACTTACTGACATCATCAAGGTTTCTAAAACAGATAACGCCTGAGCCATACTCCGGAGCAAGGGTAAATTCGTTATCACTTTTGTTTAACTTACCAAGCCAATCAGGGAACTCATATTGAACTTTGCTGAGGTGTCTGTCCTTCAAAGCCGGATAATCTTCACAAAACAAGCCCACACGAACCCCTCTAAAGCCTTTTTTCGCCCACTTGAGCAATCGTAGCAGTAACATCCAACGTAGCCAATAGCTTTTACCGCCGCCCATAGCTCCACCGTAAAGAAGGAACTTAAACTTGTCTAGCATATTCTTTGCCTGGCGTTGTTTGTCTGTGAAGTTAGCCAATTCACTAAACTTAATTGGTTCTTTTATCTGATCTTGTTCTATTACTTCACTCATCTATGAGGATTACCTGTTTGGATAGAACGTCTGCAATTATTGTTTGAGGAGCTTTGCCGGCAAGTTGTTCGATAATAAATTTAGCAGCGTCAAACTTCGTAGAGGATTGCATTGTATCTTCCATAACATCAAGAGCCTTGTCTAAGGCTTTGGTTTTATCAGCCCATTCTTCAAGTTTCTTTCTAAACTTTGAAGGCGGTCTGCCATTAGTATTACCGTTCCACTTATTACCTTTTACAAATACCATAGTTGTTTATAGTTTTACTATCCTGTTTGATAGGTAATTACATAGCTGTAACCTTCTATAATACACAACTACAACGAGAAGTGGTTAAGTATGAGGGAATATTTAGTTTATAGTTCTTTTGTCGTCGGTTTCTTCTCTCATTAAAAAAGTTGTTAAACTTAATTTAACTCGGTGTTCCAGGTATGATAAGTTTAAGGGCTTTTTCTTCGTAGTTTTTAATTTCTTTAAGATTAAGAATCCTTCCTGGACAAGATCTTCTGCTTCGTAGTTGCTGTATTTGAATTTGAGAAGTAGGTGATTAGATATTTTAACAAGGCTCGGTTCAATCTTGGACCATATGTTTATGATTCTATCTTTACGCATAACAAACTCCTTGTTTTGGGGGAGGATAGGTAATAATATTTCCTAGCTTTCCTCTAGCCATGTAATCATTTAGAGCATCTTCGTTCCTTCTTACTTTGTTTATTTTTCTCCAGTAGGAAGATAGCCTAACATCTATCTGCCATTGAGGATTGTGAAACCCACATAAACCAGAAGGGATTATTCCTTCATGATAACAAGAGGAACGAGGCAAAACCTGTTCTTTATCATATTCATAGCAATCTAACTTCTCAAACTCCAAATTATCTGGATCGCTAAAAATATCATCAACAGGGATTGATTTCATCTATGCAACCTCCTTAGCTTTATAAAGATATTCTACACAGGCTCTTAATTGGTTGATATAATCCTTCATCTCTCCAAACTGTTTGCTTCTTGAACCATTTAATCCTCCTTTATCTCCGGAATATCAATCGTGAGATTATACTCCTTAATCGGAGCCATCATAGTTAGTTTCATAACCTGGGGCAACTCTCTGGTGTAAGCCTCGAAAGTTATCTTGCTGTTATTATCTCTATCTATGCTGAAACAGGCTCCGTTCCCCTTCTTAACTACCTTAAACTTTACTAGCATTACTTCACCTTCAAAATACTATTTACTCCACTCTTTTGCTTGGCAATCTGTTCTCTCTGAGCTTCAACGCCTTTTTTAGTTTCTTCGTTCTTAGCCCGGAGCTGCTTGGATTTCAAATCTTCTATCTCTGCGTCTTTATGAACAACCAAGGCAACCAACTCTTGCTTCTCTGCTTCCTTGTCGTTCAGTTGTATCTGAATCGTTACGGTTTTAGGAACTATTACTTCTTCTGCTTTCATTTTGTTTCCTCCTTTATTACTAATTCAACATCACCCTGCGTAAGTAGAATAACTGTATTATCAACTGCTTTGACTTTTAACCCGGTGTATCTATGAAAAAGAACGGTGTCGCCTTCCTTCACAATCATTTCTTCTCTCTTGCCTTCTGCTCCCATCTTGCCCTTCCCGGCTTTAATAACAATCCCGGTAAAGAACTTCTTGGCGTTCTCGGTTGTAGGAGCAATAATTATTCCGGATGAAGTTTTCTTTTCTTCTTCAACAGGTCTAACAGCTATGCGATCCCCTAGGAGAGTAAGATTATCTAATTTACTTCTTAGCATTTTTAGATTTTAACTCCTTTATCTTAGTTTCATAAGAAGCAACTGCTTTTTTCCAATTCTGCTGCTGTGCTTTGTAAAGTCTTTGAACCTCGACTACTCTTTGATTAGCCCATCTAACCTTGTTTCCCTCAAATTTACCATATCCAAATAAAACAGTAACCAATACCAAAGCAACGATTCCGTATATCTTCCAAAAATTATCTAACTTTGCGTGTGCATAATCATCTCTAAACATTTTTATATCCTCCTTTCTAATTTTGATAATCGAGCATTGATCCTGGCTTCCTTTTCGTAATGTGATTTATTATCTTCCTCTAGCTTATTCATTCTGCCATGATCCAAGTCAATCGTTAGCATAAAAACAAACTGGACAAACAAGAAAATAACCCAACAAATCAAAGAAACAATTATCCACCTCCTTATTGATTGAGAATCTATCCATCTTATCACCATGTTTCCTAACTCTCCAACGCCGTTCCAAACGCTCTGCAAGAATCCCGATTCTTTTTTATCTTCAATAATTTCAACCTCGCTTCCATTTGCAGTTGTCGTGTGCTTTTTCATATGCTCATCAACATCATCCAACATTCCCATAAATCCCTCCTTTACTTAATAACTACCTGCTTCAAAATAAATTCCCTCTTTTTTTGAACCTTCAATTATTTCGCTTCTTTCTCTTTTTATCTGTTTATCATCTAACCACAATATTTTATTAGCCGAATCAGTAAAACCCTTAAACAAGTTGTCTATATCTGCCCGGCATTTTCCTTTAAAGAAGAACTTTAATTTTAGCCAGGTTCTTTCCTCTATTTTTACCAAATTTAATTTATGGAGTTCGTAACCAATAAGAGTTTTGTAATTAAAATAACCCCGGCTACGCTTATTCCAAAGAGATCGCCCTGTTGTCCTAACTGCTGGTCTAGGCTTAATCTCAATAAACCCTGAAATTTTAATCATTTTCTTATCCCCTTTATCTCAAATCTTTTCAATATATCCTTAGCTAAATCAATCGGTTCATCTTCAAGGAAGTTAAACTTGGTTATTATCTCGGTAAGCATAAGTAAGAATACTCTTTCTTTATATTTATCCTCATCTTCTTTTGATGTTATCATTATTACCATGTTCCCCCTCCTTATCTAGCACTGCCTGGGCTTCCTGAACATCTTCTTCTGTGTATACCTCGCCATCAGACATGAACTTATCGTCTTTACCGTTCCAATCACTAACTATTTTCATTGCTTCTTCTTTATTCATTTCTCCCCCTCCTTATCTAGCACTTGGATTTCAAGTGAAACTATAACATCTTTGTATTCCAAATTATTTACATCTTCTGGTAGATAAATAAAACTATTTCCATAAATATCCGAACTAACAGAAGAAGAAAAAACATAATCCCCCTCAGCTTTTTTGAAGTGCTGGCAGAGATACTTTAACCAGCCCCAAACATAACGAGCATTTAACATTGATTCCCCACAATCTTCAAGTTTATCTCCATCTAGTAAATTAGCTTCAAAATCTTTCTTTAATTCATTTTCCCTAAACGATTCAAAAGAATGTGTGGGGACTTCAATAGATATTATATTCATAGTTGTTTTATCTAAGTCAAATTCTTTAGCTGCTTTATTTAGGTCTTTGAGCAATATATATTCTTCTGCCATTATTTCATCTCCTTAAGTAAATCAATATCGCTTTCAACTTCGTTCCCCCATACATCCCAGCCTTCTTGTTTTTCTCTGGCAAATAATTCTATACGAGGTAAATCACCAAATAATCTTACAATTTCATTTCTTAAATAACTAGGTTTTGAACTATGTCTACCTCTAGGATATATTTGAATTTGTTTTACATTTTTAACCATTCTTTTTGGTGAGCCTTTTTTTGCAAACAAACAAAGTTCTGCATTTCCATTTACCCAATGTCCCATTCCACTATAAATACCTCCTTTTATTTCAACATCTGGCATTGTCCTACCTTCTATTTTTTTTTCAATCAATTCTGCATTAGGGTTTATTTTAATCCAATTAAATAAACAAGTCTTATAATTAAAACCCCACGCTTTTATAAGCTCTAAGCCCTCTTGTAACATTGGCATTGTAACCCACATACAAAGAACACTATCTTTATCAGCAATTTCATTTACTTTAAATCCTTTCATTTCTTTTAATGTGGTTGTTTTATATGTAATTCCTCCCATAGCAGGGTCATTGTTTTTCTTATCTTTATAATCCCAAGCTGGGTCTGCGTATATTATTTTATATTTCTTCATTTCCCATCAACCTCCTTTATGTTTATCCCTCGCCAGCCATACTTTCTTCATTGTTGCTCCTTAATCCATTTTTTCCAAGCTTCTTGTCTTTCTTCTTCATAAGAGCAACTAGCCATTGCTGGAGCTACACTTTTTCCTGGGGCTAAATACCCTGTTTCCTTATAAAATCTTTCAGCTTTTTCCTCAAACAATTCATTTGCAACCCCCATAACTCATTAACCCCCTATGTTTTTAGTTTTGGTTAGAAGCTCTGGATTATCTGACTCGTTTCCAATTATCTCTAAATCATCTTGCCAATTCAAATGATATTCTTCCACCTTCTCGGTTACAAAATCGCTTCCACGCCTAGTGTGATCTTCAAGATAAAAACCAACACCCTCATAGCCGCCCTCAAAAAAATTCCTTCCAAATCTTATGACTGCTCTGCAAACAGAATAATATTTAATAATGTCCCCTTCATAAATCTCTTTGCCATTTTTATCTTTACTACCTATGTATTGCCCTACTGTTTCAAGGTCTACTAATGCCCAGAACCACTCCCACTCATCCACATCACGATCAGGAGTTGCATACTGCCAGTGCCCGTTAATTTTTCCCCTAAATTTTATCTCTCTCATTTCCCATCTACCTCCTTAATGTTTATCCCTCGCCAGCCATACTTTCTTCATTGTGAGGACTCCTTAATCTTTACTTCTATTCCGTTCAATCCCCACTTTAAGCCAATTCCTAAAAAGTAGCCAAGATAAACAAGCCCCACCATCAAAAGAATGGTCATGCCAACAATTTGAATATATTCTATCATTTCAAATCCTCCGCTTTTACCTCAAACTTTTTAATTTCATCTAGGGCAGAATTGAAGCCATCTTCTCTTGCGTCTGTCATATGATGAAAAGTTGGATGCTTAGGCTTTTTCCTCAACCCCTCAAGCTGTTTCTCACTTATTAAATATTGTTTATCTATCATGGTTATTGTTCCTTAACTTTTATAAACTCGACAATCTCAGACAACACCTTTAATGTTTTTTTGTCTAGTTTTTCTGCAATATAACAATATTGTATGTTCCTGTCTGATTGTTTTAACATACTATCGTTCAACCCTTCACAAAATCCATTTAATAAATCTGACTGACAATTATCATCGGAACAACCAATATCGAAACCAATTGAACGAGCCATTTTTTCTACTGAACTAATTATTCTACTCATATCATCCCCCTATGTTTTTAATAAACTAATCCCATATTTTAATATTTTTAACTGCATTTTTTTCCTCCTCGCACCCCACGCACTCGCCGCACTCCTCGCACCCCACGCCGCACTCTCCGCACTCGCCGCACTCG
>Ga0222684_1000096_pt1 | contig 21982 bp, 17 predicted proteins | sample AntAcemetage1075_FD_181150 | JGI IMG/M metagenome (GOLD analysis project Ga0222684, IMG submission 181150) | Saline water microbial communities from Ace Lake, Antarctica - #1075 | ecosystem: Environmental > Aquatic > Non-marine Saline and Alkaline > Saline | place: Antarctica: Ace Lake...
GGTCGGGGAGCTCGCGGAACTAAATCCCGACTTTATCTCCGTCACCTACGGCGCCGGAGGGGGCACGAGGGAAAAGACTGTGGAGATCGCCTCCACCATCAAGAACAAATTCGACAGAGAGACACTCGCCCACCTGACATGCGTCCAGGCAACCAGGGACGATATACAAGAGCAACTGGAAAAACTGAAAGAGGAAGGGATCGAAAACATCCTCGCCCTGCGGGGGGACCCGCCGAAGGGGGAGGAGCGTGTTGTCAAGACGAAGGGCGGTTTCGGATACGCCAACGAGCTGGTGGAATTCATCAAGATGAACAACGACTTCTCCATCGGGGTCGCGGGCTATCCCGAGGTACACCCGGAGGCGCCGGATATGGAGCATGACCTCGTCAATCTTAAGAGGAAGGTTGACGCGGGGGCGGACTTCATCATAACCCAGATGTTCTTCGACAACGGAGATTTCTACCGGTTCCGGGACAATGTGATATCGGCGGGGATACGTGTCCCCATTGTCCCGGCGGTCTTCCCGATCTTCAGCTACAAGCAGATATCGCGCGTAGCCGCGCTCTGCGGCGCGAAGATACCCTCGAAACTGCACGACAAACTGTCGCGGGTAAGCGAAAAAAACGAAGAGGTGGAAAAGTACGGCATAGAACACGCAATCCGCCAGAGCGAAGACCTCCTGCGGAACGAGGTCTCGGGCCTGCATTTCTACAGCATGAACCGGAGCAGACACGTGATACAAATAATACGCGAGCTCCCCAAGAAATCATTTGAAAATAATTCCATATTAGAATAGTGTCCGGCCTTTCCACCGCAGAATTATTTCCGGACAGACATGCGGGCGATTAGCTCAGATGGATAGAGTGTTGGCCTCCGAAGCCAAAGGCCCTGGGTTCGAGTCCCAGATCGCCCACCATAATAAAACAAAGGGGTTACGAGTCTATCGTAGCCCCTTATCAATTCTAGTTTTTGCCTTACCCCACACTATACCCCACACATAACAAGAATTTTGGCAGTTTTGGGGTTATTCTCGTTGTCGGCTACATCTACCTTATCAATGCTCTTGATTGTAACGTGAGATTACCGAGTATTTATTGCTATACGTAACATATCCTGTATTACCTATTGATATTAGGGTGTTATGTAGTGTTTATTAAGCCATAGTTTTTCTTTCTCGTCAAGGATTATGTGGGTTGCAAGCCATTCGTTGCATAATCACCTCCATTGCATTGAAGTAATCTCTCTGGACTTTAAGGTTTGATACTCTGCAATACCGTTGTGTGGTCTTTACATTCGTATGTCCCAGAATATCCTGGATCGTAGACAGATCGGCATCGGCGTTCAACATCTGGGTTGCCATGGTATGCCGAAGATGGTGACAGGAGATCCTGAGCCCCGCTTTATGCGCATAATACTCCATACGCTTTTGAATACCACGAATGGAGAGGGGATGCCCCGTGCATGGCCCCTTCTCTACCAGAAAGACTCTTCTGGATCTGGATGAAGGCCGTGCCTTCAGATATGCTGCCAGGGCACGGAGGGCATCGTTGCTCATATAAACGATTCGGTCCTTAGAACCCTTGCCATCCTCGATGAGGATTTTCCTGCGTTTGAAGTCAATGACGTTCAGTGTTAGATACGAAACTTCCTCCACCCGCAGACCACATCTGAGCATCAGCATGAACATGGCCAGATCTCGAGATCCCTTTACAACATGAAAGAACAGCTCCACCTGCTCATCTCGTAAGTGCCTGGGGAGGGGTTTGGACATTCGCAGGGCATGACTCTTTCGAATGGGATTGATGATGTCTCGATGCTCCTCTTCTCGAAGATAATGATAAAACTGACGGATGCTGTTCACATGACAGTTGATGGTCTTGGGTCTCAGTCGTTTTGCCATGAGATAATCGATGTAGCGCGAGATCGTTGTGTGCGTCACATCTTCCGCCGGTATATTCAGCCAGAGTATGAAGTGCCGAAGCGCATTCAGATAGTTCTTAACGGTATTGGGTGCACAGTTCCTCCTCTTTAAAAATCGCCGCCAGTTCACTATTGTGTCGGTCATCATCGCTGTTCCCCCTTTCTATCCTGGACATGGCTTTAAAATACTCTGTCTCACGTGTCTTATCGGTAAGCCGGGCATATCGTCGTGTCTCCTCTATGCACCGATGTCCCAGTAATACTTGAAGACACTCCAGACGCATACCGGCATTGAGAAGCTCCGTGGCAAAGGTATGCCGTAGGGTATGTACCGTATATCCTTTGTGCGAAAGACCGGCTTTCACAAAATACTTTACAACCCTTGACCGGGCAGTGCTGTAGCATATCCTGCCTCTCGCCCGGCCGTAAATGAGATACTCTTTCCGAGGGTCTCTCTCTTTCAACCAGATATTCAATGAACTTATCGCATCGTCACTGAGATATACCACTCTCCCCATCCGATTCTTTTCCGCTTCATAAATCTCTATTCTGCGTTCCCTGAGATGGACGTCAATCATCTTTGTATTGAGCAGTTCTCCGATTCTCATCCCCGTTCTCAGTAACACCATAATAATGGCCCGGTCACGAGTATTGTCAATGACGGAAAGGAGTTTCAACACATCGTCAGGATCCATGGCCCGGGGCAACCGATCCGGTAACTGCAACCGAATCCTCCTCCCAAAGACATCCTCTGAAACAAGCCCTTCTTCTATCAAATAGCGGAGAAAAGCATGAATACACATGAGCCTCGTCCTAATGGTCGTGATCTTTATTCCACGATCCTGCTCATGCTCGATAAACGCCTCCACGTCTCCTTTCGTGATATCTTCAAGAGAACTTTTGCCGTTGTCCCGTATCATTCCAAGGAACAGAGCAATGGAAACCATTATGCTATACAGTGTGCTGGGCCTGCGGTTACGACGAACCAAATGACGAAGATACGCCTCAACATGTTCCTTGCCCGGCAGATCCATCCCTGTAAGTCGCTTCAAAATCTTGTGAAGCGCTTCTATGCTACTGCCGGAATATGATTCAAGCTGGAAACGAGTCGGATAACTCTCGAAAGAGTTGCTGGTAGGTAGTGTACATGTACACTGCTTAGACGATACAACCGTATGTCGTGAATCAATAGCTCTTATAGTCATCTCTGCCTCCTTCTTTCCCTAAATCAAAAGGAAAAACAGATAGATGATGACTATTAACCTATATAATGTCAATCATCATTTTGTTACGTATAGTTTATTGTAGTCGAGATTTTGGATGAAAACGTTTGTGTAGCAGAGTTCAACCCGTACTGCACAAGACAAATGAATGGAAAGGTCAATTTGAACTTATGTTAAATGACACCCAATTCCTTGGGCAAATAGATTTAGTATTCAATTGCGCCAAATCAAAAACTTTGACTGTCGGCCCTTCTTACGCCGCCCATTTCACGCCTTTTGATGAATACTCATAGATCAGTTCAAAGATTTTTGCGCTCTTTTCTTTGAAGAGGGATCTTCCATAGGTATCAGGCAAATCCTGGTCCATAACTTCTTCGACAGCCGTTCTGACGCGCAATTGGCTCTGGATGTCCTTGTACCAGTCCTGCACAAGGACCTTCGGCTGTTCCTCAATGAGCCGCTTCAATAAATGTTTGGCGGCGTTTTTGACCTTGATATCTTCCGCCCGGGTCATTTTGTCTTTCTTCAGGATATCAAAAAGTTCCAGTTCGTCGTTGGTCAAACCTTCCCTGGTATGACGTTCGTCTTCCTCCTTCAGGCCCTCGGTGTATTTTACCAATTCATCGAAATAATTCTCTGTCGTCATCCCACCGGCATTGTAGCGATTGATGATTTCCTGAAGGCGCTCGGCAAAATTGGTGCGTGTGCAGTTTTCTTTCAGCATTTGTTCGAGTTTCTTTTCAATGAACTCCCGGAGGCTGGCGATTTCGATATGCTTGTATTCCTTGTCCCTGAACTCCTCCTTGAGCTTGTCAAAGTCGATTTTACTCAAGTCGAGGACCTTGCCCCTCTGAACAATTTGATATTCCGGCCTCGGTTCACTTATAAACATGGCGCTGTTGGACGTAACAATGCTCTGATCCAGGAGATCCGCGACCTTCTGCTTGACCTCATCGATGTCCGCCTCTCCGATAATGCTGTCCAGGACGCCGCGCAGATATTGGAAAACGGCAATCATCGGACGAAAGCGGCCTTCCAGGATTTCCGGTTTGCATGCCTCATAGAGGGATGAAATAGTGTTTTCGAAAACCTTGAACTCTTTCCAGTGGGCATCCTTTTCCAAAAGCCTGTCTGCGAAAGATTTGAAGATGCTGACCTTACTGAAAATTGCCCCACCTTCAAGGGTCTTGCCCAAGTCTATCTCCAGCGAATCACAGAAGGCCGTACCCTGTAGAAGAGCATCATCGAGAAGGTCGAAGAGATTGGACTTGTCCTGAACCGGGCTCTCTTGCTCTTTGTCATCCCCCATCGCATAGTCCGACAGGGCCTTTTTCATGTTGCGGAAGACATTGTAGTAATCGACCACCTCGCCATTGGCTTTGGAGATGTCGTTGATGGTGTGGGACGTCACCCGGTTTGCTCGCGCGATGGTCTGCATGAGCGTATGGTCTTTCATTGGCTTATCGAGGTACAGCGTGGAAACGGTGGGTGCATCAAAACCGGTCAGCCACATTGCGCAGAGAAAAACCAGTTGCAGCTTGTCGGTCGGGTCTTTGAAGCGGTATTCGATATCGTGGCCGTTTACATCGATATCATTGATTTTCTTTCGGTGTGGTTTGATGTCCAGCCCCTGTTTGGCAAAACGCTCTTCTTCTCCGGCATCCTCGCTGATGACCACGGCCATTTCAACCGTGCGCATGAAGTCCAGCGTCTTTTGCATGCGCTCTTTATAGCCTGCATTAGTTGCCTTACTGACAAGTCCGACCAGGCGCTTCATTTCCTCTTTCCAGTATTTCTGGACCTTGTCGTACATTTTAACGGTTGTGTACTTGTCGATGGAGACCACCATTCCCTTGCCGAGATAACCGCGACAGGGAAAATGGGCGACAATATCCTTGGCGATGGTTTCCAGCCGGTCGTCGCGCTTGATGACTTCCATCTCGGTGCTGTACTCTTTTTCCAGCTTTTCCTGGGCCTTGTCGTCGAGATTTTCATCCTCCAGGATCTGGTAGAATTCATCGCTCAGATTTTCATTCTGGTTCAGGACCTCGGGAACACGCTTCCGATAAAAAAGCGGCACAGTCGCCCCGTCATCCACAGACTGGATGAAATTGTATTCGCTCACATAATCGCCGAACCAGGCATTGGTTTTGCGCTCCCTTCCAAGAAGCGGCGTGCCGGTAAAAGCGAAGTACTGTGCCTTGGGCAACCCTTTGCGCATATTTTCCGCCAGGGAGGCGTACTGGGTGCGATGGGCTTCATCCACAATCACGATGATATCGTTGCGGTCGGAGATCTTCGGGTATTCCTTTCCTTTGTCAAAGCGGAATTTCTGGATCAGGGTAAAGACCAGGCGCTTGTTTCTCCCCAGAAAATCACGCATCTCGGCGGAGTCCTTCGGACGGGCGGCTTCGTTTTTGCTGACCGTGCCTGTGTCGAGGAAGTTCCTGTATATCTGACCGTCCAGGTCTTCGCGGTCCGTGACGATCACGAAGGTATAGTTACCGCTGAACCAGTGAAAAATTTTCCGCGCCAGGAAAATCATGGAGAAGCTCTTGCCCGACCCTTGCGTATGCCAGAAGACGCCGAGTTTCCCCTTCTTTTCGTCGCGGCTCTTAAACGATTCGATGGCCTTGTTTACACCGATGAACTGGTGGTTCTGCGCGACGATTTTCACGCTCTCTTTATGGAAGAGGATGAAGTTTTCGATATAATCGAGGAGGCGCTCCTTGGGAAAGATACCGTGAATCAGACGTTCCAGGCTGGCACCTTCGTTCTCAATGGTCTTGCGGTCGATCTTTTCGGTTTCATCGTCGGCGCGGAGCCAGTTGAAAAAGAATTCATACCCGGCGGTAAAACTGCCCACCTTGGTTGCGATGGCATTGGTGAGGACGCAGAAGGCATTGTATTGAAACAACAAGGGAATATCCCGTTTATAGTTGGTCAGATTGTCGTCATAGGCGTTCCGCATCTTTACCTTGGAGTTCTTCAGTTCGATGAAGACGAGCGGCAGGCCGTTGATATAAATAAGAATATCTGGTCTGCGGGGATAGCGATCCCCCTTGATCCAGAGCTGCGTAACCGCGCAGAAATCGTTTTCCGCAGGATGTGCAAAATCGATCACCTTGACCGTGCCGTGCTCGGTCCGGCCCTTTGCATCCTCGTACTGTACCGGAATGCCGTCGCGGATCAGGCCATAGACTTCCTTGTTTGCAGCAATCGGCGACATGGCGTAGCGGCGGGAAATCAGCTTTTCCATGGCCCGGTCGATAACCGCCTCCGGGATCGCCGGATTGAGCTTGAGCAGATACGTTTTCAGTATATCGCCAAAGACCACGTCCTGCTTTGATGCGCGGTTGGAGCGGTCGGAGAGGTTCTCCACATCCTGCGTAAAGCAATTAACGGTACGGTAACCGTATCGGTCCCTGAGAAGGGCAACCGCCGCTTTTTCGATCTGGTCTTCAGAGATGAAGTTCGGCATGAGCCGTTACCTCTTTTTCTTTCATGCTCGCCGGGAACCGGATGTCGAGATTCTCCACATCGATCTTCCCGGACATCAGGCGGGAGAGGAGGCGGTCGCGGGAGGTGGTGATGAGATCGTTTTGCTTGACGTGCATATCTCTCTTTAGAAACAGCGGTTTAACTGTTACTGTAAACAATTCAACCAAAGATTTTTCTGGAAAATAGAATTTGTTGGAGTAGGCTTGCTCGCGGTTTAAACCCGGAACAGCAGCGTCATTATTTATAAAATTCATACTTTGAATCAAATAGAAGAGATACTCGAAAGGCATTTCGGACCTGACAAAATATACAGTATCAATCGGGAAAAAGTCTTTTTTCGACCAAATGACCTTGCCGACATTGCCCTTTCTACCAACAACAATTCCAGGGCCTTTTACAAGAGCGGCGTTATGATATCCGATGATACCACTTGAACCAATTACAGGGAAATTCCCCTCAATACGATTTTCTTCTTTAAGCGCTTTTCCATAGGCAAGTTCTGCAATCTCCCTAAGTTGCTTCACCTCCCAACCTTCCGGCACGCCCTTGACGATTTTCACCTTCTCATGTCCGGGGAAGCGCAGGCGCACGAACCACTCGCGGTAAAGCTCCTCGGCCATTTTTTCCAGAAGGGCGATGCGGCGGTTGTTGTTTTCAATCAGGTCATCGTAAGCGGAAAGCACCGCGGCGATTTTGCGCTGGATGGGAAAATCGGGGATTCTTATTTTCAGCTTGTGAAGATGGTTTTGATTTAATGTAGGAACACCGGCTCCTGAGTTGAAATTTTCTAAATGGAATGTTTTAAGGAAATAGAAAACATACTTTGGATAATTCCCTTTAAAATCTTTGACATAAAGTGAAGTGTTTAAAGGCCAGCATTTTTTATTGATATATTGAACTGTTCCTAATGAACCTGATCTACCTGTTACAACTGCTGGAGGGTTAACTTTATAATATTTGTGATATGCCTTTATGGAAGTGCTGGCTACAACAGGATAAGTACCTTCAATAATATCCTTTTCTGGTAAATCAAACCCCCTATTGAGTTTAATGGAATTATTAAAAATATCTTCTTCCCACCCCTTCATTCTTCCCCCGCTTTTCTAATCAGCAAATAGACCTGATACCAATAAAAGAATGCCTCGGGGTTGGTTTTCTTGAGCTTGTTTAACCTGGCATCCAGCGAGGCTTCAATTTTCCAATGGATGACCTGCTCGGCGTTTTCAAAACGGACAAAATTCTTTTCGCCGGTTTCAATCAGCTTTGCCAGATAGGCCGCGCGTGACGCATAGATGATGGCTTTTTCGATATGGTAGCTCTCGGAAAAGATATAGGCCTTGATTTGCGACACACCGTTTTGCAGGGCAGCAAAGTCGCCTTCACCTGCCTTTCCTCTGGTGGTCAGGCAAAGGGCGGTTTGCAGGATATCATTCAAAACAATGCCCGCATCGCCGGACAGGTCTCGGTATTTCATTTCTGTCTGCGCGATTTTTTTAAATGTTCGGGCGACCCCTGTGATATCGCTGATTTCCGCAAACAGATTCCCGATGTCGTACAATTGCTTGATGATTTCCATTGCCGCGCTGAAGCCGCTCTTGCGGTAGGGGATACCCGTGGTATTCGGCGCAAAAGCGGTCAGCTTGTCTCCCAGAATATCTTCTTTGCCGGGAAGGTTTGCCTGAACGGGCTCTCCGGCCTGTTTGACAAAGGGCGTATCAATATCAGTTGGAACAATGGTCTGGTACTGTGAGTCTTCCATCAGAATATCGAGCAGAATGTTGTCTTCGGTAAGATTCGTTTGATGCACGGGCGTGTAAAAGAATTTATAATGACGCTTCTTGATCTTTGAATCTGCGTTTCTTTTCTGAAGCTCAAATCTGGTAAAGCTTTTCGCCTCTATGAATTTGACAAAGAGCGCGTCAAAGTCCGCCTTCCCCGGGACGATGATGTCAATGTCAATGGAAAATCGTTTGGGACGCTTCTGCAACAGCATAATGGAGCTGCCACCTTTAAAGATAAATGGCAGCCCCGATTGGGCAAGTCCCTCCAGAAGCAGCAGGGCACGGATGACCTTTTCGATAAGGATCTTATCGGCCTTGCGGTTTTCGGCTGAGACCTGATTGATCCATTCGGGCTGTAAGGAGTCTTTTGCAATCATTCCAATTACCGGCACTATTTACTTTGTTTTGCCGCCTATTTGCATCAGTATCTTTTGCAGTTCTTCTTTTTTATTCCTTCTTTTTGCGTAGCGCAGCAGCCTGTCCGTATTCACGGTATATTTCCCCATCGCGCTTTCAAAAACATTGAGTATTTCATGGCCCTGCAAAAAAAAGAAGGTTTCTGAATCTGCAACGAGATCCACAAGAATCTTTTCGATGGTCGGGACGGTTACGGCGTCCACGTCCTGAAGCGGCGCTTCGCTGATCAGGGATTTCACAATGACGGCGTCCTTGCCGTCAAATACGAAGTTCTCCATCATATCTCGCGAGGGCTCTTTAAAGGTGTTCTTATTGGTTTCTTTGATAAAATGGAAAACGGCATCGATTGTTTCGCGTTCCGTCTCGATCAGCAGGAAATCATAGACTGCAAAATGCTGAAAAAATTCTTTCAATGCTGACGTATGCCAGCAACAAAAGGTGATAAGGGGAAACTGTTTTTTTATCCGGGAAGAAATAATTTTTTGTTTTTTTGTGAGGAGGGGTAAAAAGCAATTTCCCTGGCCTAATGCATACATCCCGCGGCCAATTCTTTTTAAAAACCCCTGACGTACCAGCTCCCAAACCCGCCAGTTCACCGTTGCTTTTTTTATATCGGGTTGTGTTTGAGAGAAAAAACCGTACATATCGTTTGTGGTAAACGATTCGCGACCTTCAAAGTATTGGGATAGCCTGTCTGTATCTTTTTTTAGCCTCATGCCGCCACTATACAAACTATTGGCAAATAGTCAAGGTATTTGCCGTAAATTTGATTGCCTGCTGAGCCTACAAATCCCCGGTCAGCTGTCTGATGTTATGATTTATAACGTCTTCCAGCTCTTTTGAGTCTTGATTGAGCCTGTTTAGTTCATCGTTCATGGCAACAATTTCTTCGAGAAATTCTTCTTCGGTCTTGCCGTCTTCTTCGATCACTACGCCAACATAACGACCGGGGTTTAACGAGTATTCCTGTTCCCTCACCTCGGCAGGGGAAGCCAGTTTGCAAAGGCCCGTTACATCCTCGTATTTCGCCTCGGGGAAGCGTTCGTGGAGCCAGGCGATATGACCGAAGAAATATTCCGTGGCGTTAACCTCTCGGTGCAACTCTTCCAGTTCGACCTTGAGGGTCTTCAGGTTCTTGCTCCCGCCTTGTTCCTTTTCTATATGGCGAACCTTCTTGTCCACCTCTTTCAGAGTTTCATGGAGCGCAACAAAGAAGGGGTGAATCGTTTCGGCAAGCTTGCGTTGCGCGCTGTTGGCGTTATCTATTTCGCCTTCGGAAAGCTTTTGGCCTGCCGCCGCATCATATTCCCGATAGGCCGCTTGCAATTTCCCGTCGCTTTTCAGGATAGCGGAGAAATCGGGCAGGTCCTTGCCGTTATTTGCTTTAATAAACCCGGTTACCTGCCTGGTCACGGCCGTAAGCTGAGGCAGGTTTTCCGCAAGACGCCGGAAGCCTTCGGCAAAATAGCCATGGACCAGTTCCACGAAGGAGGCACGGTTTCCCCGGCGCAGGCGGCTGATGACGGCGATATCATGTATCTGTTCCTCGGACAATTCCCGGTGTGCCCGGTCTATCTGGGTAAAGATATTGCGCGCATCGATAAAGAGAATCTTGTTGTCCTTCTTATCCTTGTCAAAAAACCAGAGTGTCGCGGGCAGCGTGACGGTGTAGAACATGTTGGACGGCAAGGTGAGCATGGAGTAGATCAGGTTCTTCTCAATCAGGGTTTTACGGATATCCGCCTCGCTGTGGCGGGCGTCGGATGCCGAATTCGCCATCACGAGGGCGGCACGGCCCTTATCCTTCAATGATGTCGCAAAGAGATTGATCCAGAGATAATTGCCGTTGGGGACGGTCACTGATCCTTTGTCTTTCGCCTTGGCCTTGGTTTTGTTGCGTGGAATGCCGTAGGTATTGAAGCGCCTGTCTGCTTCCACCCTGGCAAGATTCACATCGTCCACGTTAAAGGGCGGATTGGCGAGGACATAATCGAACTTGCCGAAACTGTCGTGGGTATCCTCGTAATAGGTGTTGGCCTGACGGATATCGCCGCGCAGGCCGTTGACTGCAATATTCATCTTGGCAAGTTTGACCGTTTCCAGCGTCTTTTCCTGACCATAGACGAAGAGGCTCGTGTCTTCTCCCGGAGCCTCTCGTCCCTCAACGAATTGTGCCGACTGAACAAACATGCCGCCGGAACCGCAGGCCGGGTCAAAGACCGTACCCTGATGGGGTTCGATGATCTGCACCATGAGCCGGACAACTGAGCGGGGGGTGAAAAACTCTCCGCCCTTTTGTCCCTCTGCCATGGCAAACTTGCCGAGAAAGTATTCGTAAATCTGCCCGAACATATCGCCGGTGGCGTTCTTGGGGATATCGGCAAAGTTCTTGAGGAGCTGCTTGGGGATGCCGCGATATTCCGGTTTTCCCGCCAAGCGGAAATATTCATCCTGAGGGAGTGTGTTCTGGAGTTCCGGCTTGTATTGTTCAATGAGCTGCATCGCCTTCTTGAGGGCCTTCGCGATGTCTTCCTTTTCGGGCAGATTCAGCAGATATTCATAACGTGATTCCGGCGGCAGGTAGAAGCCGCTTTTTTCGATGGCGATTTCTTCAAGTGCTCGTTCGCGGCGACCGCCTTTGAGCTTTTTATATTCGGCATTGATTTCCGTTTCATGAAGGCTATATTTGTTGTCTGCGAATTTCAGAAATATCAGACCCAGTACCGGCGTGGAATACTCCGATGATTTCAGATCGGAGTTCGCCCGGAGAGTGTCGGCCGTCTGCCAGAGGGTAGCTTCCAGCTTTTTCAGTTCTTCTGTAGTCATCTAGTCCTTTGATAATAAATTTTGGAGCCTCAACTGGAAGTTCCTTCAAATATAAGCCGTTCATATCATAATTACTTTAGGAATAACACCGGTGGATGTGTTGTGGGGATGACTATTTTAACTACGCGAGAATTTAAGAAGTACATGAGTGACAAGCTGTTTCTTCATGCCTGGAAACAAACTGAGTGAACCCACACTTTCACCCGGCACTCATTGATCTGGCCCGATCAGCTTACCTGAAGCTTTGTATTTGAAAGAGTGGGTATTGTCTGCATCCGGTTTTGATTGACTTCAGGAAGTACACCACGGGAAAAGCCGTTGCTGATGGTTTCAAGTTCAGTCCATGAGGAAACTTACTCGCCCCACCTGCCAACTACTTTTTTATTATATTTTTTTCTATTGCTTCTTTCGGAGTAACCCCCGCATCTATGCAGTTCTGCCACATTATGTTTGAAACCTCGCGCATCGTCTTTAAATCGATAACAGGCTGTTTGATTCGTTTCATCGTATCATCTGATATCTTGAAGTTTTGCACGATCTCCACTCCGGCCTGCTTTATCGCGTCAAGAATGTCGGCACAAACTTTTTCAAAACCGGGTTGAACCATGGTTTCAGCGGCGGGTCTGTATATCTCCGCAACGAGCGCTCCCTTATAGATGTATTTCAAATGTGAGGACATCTGGTCGAATATGGAATTCTCGGGAAAACCGGCAACTGAAAGGGCAACCATTAATGGATGACGTCCGCGCAGGGGATGGGAGGCCTTGCCGTCGCGTTCAATTATGACCGGCTCAATTGCCGGGAGAGTGCGATCCATAAATGTTTTTAGCTGGGCGTTTACTCCAAAGTAGTAGAGCGGCGTGGCAAATACGGCAAGGTCTGATTCCAGAAATTTTGGAAGCAGCTCTCTGCTCATGTCGTCTTTGTGAACACATATTCCAGGTGTCTTTGTCCAGCAGGTGAAGCAGCCTATACAATAATTGATCTTTTTGGCGCGAAGATGGACAACCTCTACGTCGGCATTCGCCGAGCGCATTCCCTCCACAAGAGAATCCAGCAATAGCTCTGTCTTACTCTGATCTTTGCCTCGTGGACTTGAATTGATAGCCAAAACCTTCATGTCTTCCTCTTTCTGTTTTTAATTGTAATAGGGCCTGGGCCCTTTTATTCATTCTGAATTTGCCTCTATTTTATTAAGGATGATAAGATCAGTCGCCTTCGCCGGCGATGATTGCCCTGACCCGCTCGAGTTCTTCCGGCGTGTCCACCTCAACGGAGTCGTGGAGGGTCTCGACAACCTTTATTCTGTACCCATTTTCCAATGCCCTCAGTTGTTCAAGGGACTCCGTTTTTTCCAGATGTCCCACTTCCAGGCCTGTGAATATCCGTAGAAACGATCTCCGGTATGAGTATATCCCGTGGTGCTTGTAGTAGGGGATTATTTCTTTCTTGTCGCGGTTGCAGGGTATCGTCGCCCGGGAAAAGTAAATCGCGTAGTGATCTTTGTTAAAGACAACCTTTACCGCATTGGGATGGTGTATCTCCTCTTCCCTCTTGATTTTATATATGAGTGTGCAGAAGTTCAATGACAGATCGTCCAGAAGAGGAGTCGCCACCTCTTCTATCTGGACGGGCTCAAAAAGAGGCTGGTCCCCCTGGATGTTCACAATAATATCCGAATCATTCAATCCAAGGGTCCCCGCGGCTTCCGCAATCCTGTCCGTTCCGGACCGGTGATGCCCGAAGGTCATAATAGCGTTTCCCCCGAACCCTCTCACCCGATCAAAAATGCGCTCATCATCCGTGGCCACCGCGACATACGACACCATATCGACCCCGGCCGCTTTTTCATACACATGCTGTATCATGGGTTTACCGCATATATCCGCCAGTGGCTTCCCCTCAAACCGCGATGACTGATATCTCGCGGGTATGATACATATTACATTCGGCATAATTTTTCCCGTCCAGCGGTCTTAAAGCTCCTTTGCCGCTTCTCTTATCGCATCCACCGTCTCATTCATTTTCTCTTCAGCCATCCTGACAGGTATTATCATGAAGAGTGTCCTGCTCATGATATCCTCAGCATGGGGAATGTCTTCGACGCGGTATTCGACGTTTCCCTTGTACATGGGATTGGTGAAGGGGAACTGCTTTGAATTGGCAGTCGCCCGAGCGATAAGGTGTTCCCATCTTGGAGCGTAATGCCACGTGTTGTCTCTGTAATATATTGTGCCCACTCCCTTTGAACCGAGCAGATCCTGGAGTCTCTTCGTAGTTTCTTCATCCGGGAGATTAAAGCCCAGGAATGTGGCGGTGTCACCGTCAGGATCGAAGATTTTCCTGAACCCGATTCCGTTAATATCACCCAGGGCATCCTTCAGGACGGCCTTGTTCTTCCTCTGCTCGGCGATGATGTAGTTCAGCTTTCTCAGCTGTGCCAGCCCTACCGCCCCCTGAAACTCATTCATGCGAAAGTTGAATCCGAGGAATGATCTCCCCTCATCTCCTCTGCCCACATTGGGATTGTGATCGTGGCCGTGATCGTGATACCAGTCGGACCTGTCATAGAGATCCTTGCTGTTTGTAAGGACCATGCCCCCCTCGCCGGTGGTCATAGTCTTATAGTAATCGAAGCTCAGGATTGCCATGTCAGCGAAGGTTCCCAGTTTCTTTCCATGGTAGCTTCCGCCGCAGGCCTGGGCGTTGTCCTCAAGGACGAGCAGGTTGTGCTTTCTCGCAACTTCCACGATCTTATCTATACGAGCGGGTGCCCCGCACATATGCACCGGAATTATGCATTTCGTGTAGGGGGTTATCTTCGATTCGATATCGTCCGGGTCAAGGTTCAGCGAATCGTCTATGTCGCCCATTACCGGTATTGCACCCGCTTCCAGTATCGCCTCATAGGTTGCGATAAAGTCAAAGGCGGGAGCAATAACTTCATCACCGGGCCCCACATCCATAGCTGTCAGGGCAACCTTCAGCGCCGCGGATCCGGATGTCACACCCAGGGTATAACCAATGCCCAGATAGTCGGCAAATGCCTTTTCGAATTCCTTTACCTTGAAGATACCTTTACGCTCTTCATCAAATCCATACCGCATGAAGATCCCTGTCTCCAGTATGTCCATGACTTCTTTTGCTTCTTCTTTTCCTATAAGTTCAGATCCTGCCATTTTATTGCCTCCGGCTGTGTATTTTAGGTTCCTTATAGTTTTTTAGCCTTTCACTCGACCCCTTGAATCCTCGACTCCTTGAGCCCTATTTTAATACGCATCTTTGTATATCTCTATGGCGTCTTCCTCCGTCATCCTGCGCGGGTTGTTCGCAAGCGGTCTGGCCACAGTCATAGCAGCCTTTGCCAGTTTTGGAAAATCTTCCTCCTCTATCTCCAGAGTCTCCAGACTGTCATATATGCCGCAGTCATCGATCAGATTCTCTACCGCTCCGATGGCCAGCCCCGCGGCTTCGTTCAGAGAGAGACCATCCGTGGGTTCGCCCATGACTTCGGCAATCACGGCGAACTTTTCCAGAGCTCCGGGGAGATTGAAGTTCATAACCGCCGGAAGCAGAAGCGTGTTCGCCAGTCCATGTGCAATTCCGTACATGCCTCCAAGCGGATAGGAAAGGGAATGCACGGCGGTAACACCGGCATTTGCCAGCCCCAGCCCGGCATACATACTCCCCAGGAGCATCTGCCCCCTTGCCTCCAGATCGTCCCCGTTGTGGACGCATGTCCGCAGGTTCGAGGAGATCAGGTCGATCGCCTCCAGCGACACCATCTCGCTCATGGGGCTTGCCGTGATCGAGGTATATGATTCTATGGCGTGACACAGGGCGTCAACTCCGGTGGTCGCGGTAACGTCCGATGGAATGCTCAGTGTCAGTTCCGGGTCGAGGAGGGCAATATCGGGATAGAGATACGGACTGTTCATTCCCTCTTTTTTATTCAGATCCTTTCTTATGAAAACGGATGTGAAGGTTACTTCACTCCCCGTGCCAGCGGTTGTCGGAACCATAATTGTGGGGAGACCCGGCCCCGGGATCATGTTAAGCCCCAGATAGTCTTTGGCTTTTCCCTTGTTGGCCGTTATAACCGCCACGGCCTTCGCCACGTCCATTGTGCTCCCTCCACCGATTCCAACAATTATATCGCATTTATTATCCGTGGCCGCTCTGGCGCCTTCATCGGCCAGCTCCAGAGGAGGTTCTCCCTCCACCCTGTCAAAAATAAACGCATTCATGCCGGCTTTTTTAAAATAATCGGACACCTTCTCCTTCAGTCCCGAAACGGAGAGGTTCCTGTCAAGGACAATCAGCGGCGCCTTTCCGCCAAGCTCCCCTATTTGTTCGGCCAACTGTTCAAATGCCCCGTTACCGAATACTATCTTTTTCGCCCCTGTAAAAGAAAACGTCTTATTCATGTCAGGTCCTCCTAAATTATATATTTCTCAAATAAATCTGCCTCTCGACCAGCAGTGCCAATCCCGGACAGCCGTTAAATCACTCCCATTCTATCGTGCTCGGTGGTTTTGAACTTATATCATAAACGACACGGTTAATCCCCCTTACTTCATTGATTATCCTTGAGGATATACGCCCTAGGACATCATAGGGAATCCTGGCCCAGTCCGCCGTCATCGCGTCCAGGCTTGTCACAGCCCTCAGCGCCACCACGTTATCATAGGTGCGTTCATCGCCCATGACTCCGACGCTCTTGACCGGTAACAAAACGGCAAAGAACTGCCATATTTCATTCTTCTTATCGTAGCGCTCTATCTCTTCCCGGACGATCAGGTCCGCCTCCCGCAATACGGCGAGGGCGCCGTCAGTGACTTCGCCTATTATACGTACCGACAGTCCAGGGCCCGGGAAAGGTTGTCGGGTAAGAAGCTTTGAGGGCAGCCCCAGCTCTTTTCCGAGGAGGCGCACTTCATACTTGAAAAGTTCCTTCAGGGGTTCGAGCAGCTCGAATTTAAGACCTTTCGGCAGCCCACCCACATTGTGATGGCTCTTTATGGAAGAAGAAGGGCCTCCGTTTGCCGGCCTGCTTTCTATAATATCCGGGTAGAGCGTGCCCTGCGCGAGGAATTTCGCCCCCTGCAAATCAGCCGCCGCGTCGGAGAAGACATCGATGAAGGTCTTCCCGACGATCTTCCGTTTTGTCTCGGGATCGACGACCCCCTTCAGTTCGGTAAGAAACCGCTCGGCGGCATCCACGATTCGGAAATTGATAGGATAATCATTGGTAAACATGGAGTGTATTTCCTCCACTTCTCCCTCTCTCAGAAGGCCATTGTCTACAAAAACAGCCTTCATCCGGTCTCCGATGGCGCGGTGTATCAGTGCCGCCGCAACCGAGGAGTCCACTCCGCCGGAAAGCCCGCAGATTACGTTATGATCCCCCACAAGGGTTTTGATTTTCTTTACCGATTCATCGATGAACCGGTCCATCGTCCATCCGCCCCGGCAGGAGGCAACGTTGAACAGGAAGTTTCTGATAATGTCCGAGCCTCTCGGTGTGTGCACGACCTCCGGGTGAAACTGTATCCCGTATATCTTCTTTTCGCTGTTGGCCATAGCGGCGATGGGACATGCGGGGGTACCTGCCAGTGTTCGGAATCCTTCAGGGGCCTTTGTCACATGATCTCCATGACTCATCCAGACATCAAGGCCGGGGGGCATATCCCTGAAAATACCGGTCGGGTCTTCAACTTCTATCCGGGCGGGGCCGTACTCTCCCTCTTTTCCCTTCTCTACCGTGCCACCCATTATTTCTGCCAGCAGTTGCATTCCATAGCATATGCCCAGTATCGGGATTCCCATGTCCAATATACGCCGGTCCATCCTGGGGTGCCCAGATTCAAACACGGAAAAGGGGCCGCCGGAGAGTACAATTGCCGCGGGTCCTGATTTCAACAATTCATCCTTTGAGGTATCGTGCCTCACTATCTCACAGTACACTCCAAGCTCACGTATCCGTCTCGCAATGAGCTGCGCGGTTTGTGAACCAAAATCAAAAACCACAACGGTTTCTTCCATATTATGCTTTCTTGATCGGAGAATATCCCCTTCGTTTATATGGTTATTCTGCCTTCATAGACAAACTCGACTTTTCCTCTAAGCCACACGTCCTTAAAGGAATTACCCTTACTTTTGAAATCAACGGTGAGGGTCCCACCGGGCATCTCAACCTGGATCGGAGGTTCTCCCACACTCTTAAACCTGCTACTTATGATGGCCGATGCCACTGCCCCTGTTCCGCACGCCAGGGTTTCTTCCTCAACACCTCTTTCATAGGTGCGCACGCGGATACGCCCCGGTCCGATAATCTCCACAAAATCAACGTTTGTTCCCGCGGGCTCGAATGTCGGGTGAGATCTGATCGCGTATCCTGTTTTCGCCACCTTATCTGCCGGCATTTCGGCAACTCTGTCCATGAATATTATGGCGTGTGGAACTCCTGAATTTATGAAATAGAAGGGGATATGCGTGTCATCTATATCAAGAAAGCTTTTATCTTCCGGAGAAGATGGGTTTGTAAGCTGGATAGCTACTACTTCGTTTTTCATAAAGGCACCAACTGCTCCCGCCATCGTCTCCATAACCATTTGAGCCTTCGCCAAGCCTTTTTTCACGGCAAACCCGACCGCGCATCTCGCACCGTTGCCACACATCTCCGCCTCGCTCCCATCGGCGTTGAATATCCGCAGCCTGAAATCGGCAGATGAGCTCGGCTCGATTATGAGAAGACCGTCAGCACCAACAGATGTGCGGCGTTTGCACCACACAGAGGCGCGTTCGCTCCAGTTTGTAATGATATCTTCGGAGTGATTGTCTATGACAATAAAATCATTCCCATGGCCGGACATCTTTGAAAATGCAATGGATTCATTTGTGTTTTCAGCCAAATCGGATCTACCCCCTTAAAAATGTCTTAGTATGGCAGGATCGGCTTCAGATTTAAAGTCCTTTTTTTATAAAGTTGGCAGCATTTCTGAAAATTGAAGGTTTTGCTCCGCCTTCGGGCAGATTCTCCCCTTACCCAGCGGGGATGATTGCTGTGGTAAAGACAGGCCTGCGAGTGAAACATACAGCCGAAAATCCATGCCAGAATGAACATCTTGCCGAGACTATTCATTGCATGAACAGGACAGAAGAATCCTTTCGGATTGTTGCTGTACGCAAGTCGTATCAAAACAGTCTCTTTGATGAGAACGATATAGAATCGAGCTATACAGTAATAGCCCGTAATATGGATGGGTTAGCTGAAGACGTTTTGAAATGGTACAACCAGCGTGGTGACAGCGATGAGACTCGCATAAAGGAACTCAAGATCGATTTAGGCATGAAAAGGATACCCTGTGGTTAGGCCGAAGCAAATAGCGAGGACCGGCGAAATAGGAGATGGCAAAATATTTATATCCGATGTAGTTGACACAATAAGAATACGTACCGGCGAGGAAGAAGAAGCGGCAATAGGTTAGAGAATCTACAAATATACATGTATTATGAGTTGCTTTCTACAGGATGGTAGGATAGTATGTGCGGCCGTATGGTTTAACTAGCTGATATACATTTGTAATGTGCTGTTTTTAAATGCTATTTATATTTATTTGACATATGGCACAGCATTTGCGCAATTATGAATCCGATAAGCTGTGATAATTTAACAAGATCAAAGTGCAGGAGGTTGTAATATGGTAAAGAAAGACAAAGAATATGTACTAAAACAGGTAAAGGAACAGAATGTAAGGTTTATACGCCTCTGGTTTACAGACGTACTTGGTTTTTTGAAAAGCTTTTCGATTACACCGGCTGAACTGGAAACTGCCCTTGAAGAAGGAATGGGCTTTGACGGGTCCTCTATTGAAGGCTTTGCCAGAATTGAAGAGAGTGATATGCTGGCAAAACCTGATCCGGGAACGTTTGTTGTTCTTCCCTGGAGAGTCAAAGACGGTATGAACGTTGCCCGAATGTTCTGTGATATCACAACTCCCGATGGCAACCCCTATGAGGGTGATCCGCGCTGGGTTCTCAGGAGAAATTTGAAAAAGGCTGCTGACAAAGGGTATAAATTGTATGTAGGGCCGGAGCTTGAATTTTTCTATTTCAAAAGTGATTCAGGAAAACCGGAGTTTCTTGATCGTGGAGGCTATTTTGATCTTACGCCCTTAGACGCTGCAAGTGATCTCAGGCGAGATACAATTCTAACCCTTGAGAATATGGGCATTCAGGTTGAATACAGTCATCACGAGGTGGCTCCGAGTCAGCACGAAATTGACTTGCGATACAAAGAGGCACTTTTCATGGCGGACGCGGCCATGACATATCGGCTCACGGTTAAAGAAATAGCAATGAAACACGGGGTATACGCCACATTTATGCCAAAACCAGTATTTGGTGAAAATGGAAGTGGAATGCATGTACATCAGTCTCTTTTCAAGGGATCGGATAATGCCTTCTTTAATAAAACAGATGAGTATTATTTATCTGATATGGCTAAGAGCTATATTGCGGGGCTACTGACTCATTCCCGTGAAATATCTCTTGTCGTTGCTCAATGGGTAAACTCATACAAAAGGCTTGTTCCGGGTTATGAAGCACCGGTCTATATATCATGGGCGAGGAGAAATCGATCAGCACTTATCCGTGTTCCCATGTATAAACCCGGCAAGGCAAATGCTACACGAATGGAATTTCGTTGTCCTGACCCTGCGTGCAATCCGTATCTTGCCTTTGCGGTTATGCTGGCCGCCGGGCTGAAAGGTGTTGAAGAAGGATATAAGCTTCCCGAACCTATTGAGGATGATATCTTTAAGATGACTCCTGCCGAGCGCGAAAGCAGGGGTATTGAATCTTTACCAGGAAGCCTGGGTGAAGCAATATCGGCTACGGAAAAGAGTGACCTTGTGCGAGAAGCACTGGGTGACCATATATTTGAAAAGTTTATCGCTAATAAAAAAATAGAGTGGAATAATTACCGGATGCACGTAAGTGATTACGAGATAGAAAAATATCTGCCAATCCTTTAGGTGAGGTGAAACGGTACTTATTATTACACATGTCAAATCCGAGGCCCCCAGTACGCTTGGAGACTTTCTTTAATCCTTTAAAGATTGACAGATTTAAAAAGCGGAACTCCACAATGGCGAAAATCTCCCGGATGATGCACAGAATTTCGATGCCATTGTAACGATGGGTGAACCGATGAATGTCCATGATGAGCCCGTTTCTGAAAGAAGAAACAATATTTCTAAGGCGGGCGATTGATGCGAACATCCCGATCCTGGTAATCTGTCTGGGCGCTCAGGTGATTGCCAGGACTCGTCATGCCCCGGTGAATAAAGCTCTTGAAAAAGAGTCAGACTGGGAATCTGTTTCTCTGACCGACTCAGATCGGAGAAACATTCTTTTTCATAGGGTTACAGATCAGCTGCAGGTATTCCAGTGGCACGAAGGTACATTTGAAACACTATATGGAGGATCTTTACTCGCAACATCAGAAAAATCCCCCAACCAGGCGTTCAGATATGTTAATGCATATGGTCTCCAGTTTCACACTGAGGTTACTCGTGACATGTTAATTGAATGGATGACTAACCTTCTCGAATGCGGTAATTAAAGCGTATGATTTCCATTATTGATTACAGGGCTGGTAATCTCAGATCAGTTGAAAGGGCATTGCTCCACCTTGGAGTAACATGCAGGATTACCAGCAACCCTTTGGAGATTCTTTCTTCAGACAGGGTAATTTTCCCCGGCGTCGGTGCCGCGGGAAGGGCGATGGATGTTATAAAATCTTTGGGCCTGGATGTGGTAATCCGCGATGTGGTGAATAATGGTATTCCTCTTCTCGGAATCTGCCTTGGCGCGCAGATTATTCTCGGAGAAAGCGAGGAGGACAGCACAAAATGTCTCAACCTGATACCGGGAAGGGTGAGACGCTTCCCCGGCTCAAAGCTCAAGATTCCGCATATGGGATGGAATACCATAGTACTGACTCAACCGCACCCCCTGCTTGCCGGTATTGATTCGAGGGCGCAGTTTTACTTCGTCCATTCTTATTATCCGGACCCGGAAAGAGATGAGCATATCATTGCGAAGACAGAATACGGGATAAACTTTGCTTCGATCATAGGAAAAGATAACGTGGTGGCTACCCAGTTTCATCTTGAAAAGAGCGGTGGCTATGGCCTGTCAATCCTGGAAAATTTCAGTAAATGGGATGGTAGGGTGCGTTAATGCTGAGCAAACGAATAATTATCTGCCTCGATGTCAGAGAGGGCAAGACAACAAAGGGCATAAGAT
>Ga0222684_1000109_pt1 | contig 21041 bp, 39 predicted proteins | sample AntAcemetage1075_FD_181150 | JGI IMG/M metagenome (GOLD analysis project Ga0222684, IMG submission 181150) | Saline water microbial communities from Ace Lake, Antarctica - #1075 | ecosystem: Environmental > Aquatic > Non-marine Saline and Alkaline > Saline | place: Antarctica: Ace Lake...
AGCTGCGTTGTCGTATGCACAGGTCGATAATTATGTTGATAATACGTTTGGCAATCTTCCAGTGGCACAGAAAACAGCGCTGAAGAAGCTCTACAAGACTGTGCTGGCAATGCTGAAGCAGATGGACTTGAGTGAGTGAAATGACAGAAGCAAGACTTGAGTTGGGCAGAGTTGTCCTGATCTGCCAAGAATGAACCGGTGCATCGAAGCCAGCCTGTGTGTTGGTCGAGACAAGAACCAGAAACCCTTTTGCTGAGGCATAACGATGGAAACTGTGGCACAGATTTGCACGGCGGGTGGCATTATAGGATTAGTGGCAATGATGCTAAAATGGACATGGGCAAGGATATCAAGGATGGAGAAGAAACATTGTAGTGCATTATACACGGCAAACCATCAACCGATTTATGTAACCGAGGAACGTTGCGACCATATCAAAGATGAGTTTGTCGTTAAGGTTGACGAGATTAAAGCCCTGATAATTGAGATGGATCGTAAACGCGAATCAGCCAAAGACCAGTTTGTCGAAGGCCAGCTCAAAATCGAATCAAGATTGACAGCGATTGAGACAAGTTTGAAAGTGGAAAAACCATGATTCATATAAAACCAGGCGTGCAATTCCTTCACAGTGCTTTCCTATGGCCAGACATAATGCGGATGATCTACATAGCACAGAAGATGGCACCGGACGGCTATGAGATGACAATAACAAGTGCGTGCGATGGAGAGCATAAGGTCAATAGCTCTCACTACCGAGGCAAAGCATTTGACTTTAGAACCAGAGATTTTCCAAAAGACAAAGAGCTAATTGTTTGGCGTGATCGGATACAACGGGCATTGGGTAGTTGCTATTTTGTATTGTTGGAAAAAACGCACCTGCACATTCAGTTCAACGGTTAAGAGGAATAAATGCGAGACAAAACTTACAGGCGATTACAAACCACCAAAGCAAAACACAAGGCTGCGCATATATTGAAGCGATGGTGGGATTGGACACAAGGAGAAATTACAGATCGCGATGTCGGACGTATGGCAAATGTCCATTGTAAGCCTTGTAGTTGCTATATGTGTGGCAATCCAAGGCGATGGTTTAAGGATCTCTCTATTCAGGAAAGACGTTTCAGTGGGACAGAATAATGACAGAAGAATCCAACCCGTATACCAAACCACCTACATACGCCGCCAGAATTAACCTGTGTGCCGCGTGGGACTGGTGGAGGGGCAAGGGTAGGGTCAAGCTTGGGGAGTCCCTACAGCGCTCCCGGGAACGGTACAGGAAGGCCATGAGATACAAAGAAAAGCCTATAACCGAAGCGGAGTTATACGATATGCCACCGTGTGGTCGGCGAGAGGGATGCGCGTCTTGTCCGGATCGTGATAGATGTGCGTTGATATCATGAGGTTAAGAATGTATAAAATATGGTGTTGGGCCTGGCGGAAGCGGCTGAAGAATATAACCGTGGTAAGGATTACTGGTTGGAGGTCGGCATTAGTTGATCGAGCTGGTTATGGTAGAGAAAGAGTGTGGTTCTGCCCGTTTTGGTTAAAATGAGGTTAATAAAATGATAAATGAAATCTTTAGAGATATAGGAATTGCAATTCTTGGAATAATCGCAGCGCCCTTTGCGTATGCTGCGTTAAAGGTAGCTGAACTTTCGCGGTGGTTTGTCGTGAAGTTGATGGGAGATAGGTGATGACAATAGCCGCAGGTTTGAAAAATATTGTGACTGGTTCCTCATTGACAATTTGGCTTTTCTTGTATTATATCATTTGGGGAGTACAATCATTCTTTAAACGTATTTTCGGGAGAAAAAATGAAAATACCTAAATTCTTAATTGAGTTCACGGGACATACCATGCTCCACAACCGACCTCCCTGGTTTGTTTATCGGCCTGATATCCATAAGGTCCGTGGTGCGGATGTCCGTCGAATCTTGGATACAGTAGAGCCTGGGGACATCCTTCTTAGACGGTTTGATGGCTATCTCAACACTCTGTTTACCCCTGGATATTTTTCACACGCAGGAATTTTTGTAGGTAATAACCAAATAGTCCACGCAGTCAGTCAGGGAACCATCTCTGAGGACATACTCAATTTTTGTAGAGCTGACGCAGTGTGTGTTTTTAGTGTGGTCAATTTAACACATCCGAAACCACAGATACGATTAGCGGTTGATAGAGCCATTGCCGCCGCTGATGAAAACATAGATTATGATTTTGATTTCTCAGGACTCAATGAAACGTATTATTGCACTGAGTTAATAGATGTGGTGTATGGCTATTTATTTGCGCAGGATTATGTAAAGAAATTTGGGCAGTTGATTTTAATGCCTGATGGAATCTATAAAAGCAAGCAAGTTTCAATTAAACTGGAGATTAGGCCATGACATTAAAATTATTAATGGTGTTGAATACCCTTTATTATAAAATTAAACAATTAACACAGGAGGGTTCTGGTATGGGATGGAAAACAATGACAGGTTCAATTCTGACAGCTTTGGGAGTCGCCGCGAAAGCGTTGATAGCAATTAGTCCACTCCTCGATCCGATAGGCGCGGCATTGATTGCGATAGGGATAGCCCTTGGTGGGGTAGGTGTAAGAGCTGCAATAGCAAAATCTAAGTGAAGGGAGGTATCAGTTATGGCAGAATTAACTCCGAATGTGGATGTTCCTGCAATGGAGGAAATGGTTGCAACGATGGCGGGAATGGCGTATGGGCAGTATCTCAGGAATCTGGTTGTCGAGAAAATCGATGACCCGAATCATATCTGGGATGACAGAGTTCTTGCGATGATGGATGGTGTTTTTGGCTTCCATTAATTCAATTAGCTTAGTGAACAATACCCTATAGGCTTCCCGTAAGATCAGCCTATGGGGTTCTTATTTTTGTCCAGTAATAATGGTATCTGATCCTTTCATTAGAGATTCATAGTAAGGATCATGTTCATTTCTCATTACCTTCACTACTTTAGCACCCACTTTCATCATCACTTCATGGATTGCTGATCTTTGGCTATGATACTTTTTAACTATCATTCGGCGGTTAGCTTCTTCTATGATATCATCACATATTTGTTCTATCCGTTCAAGGCCTGGATAACATACGTGACAGTCTGCTTTATACTCTGTCCCACATTTTTCACATTTTACCATGATTTTTCTCTCCCTTCATCATTATCTCCTTACCGCCGGGTTATTCGGCTCAGTATCGTATAAATAATCCAACCATTGCTGCCTAATGCTACCGCTGAAGTCAAAACAATACTCCTGATCTATTAAATTTAATGCCATATCTCCACATTCCTCACACAGCCAAGCTGGCGCTACCGTTAAGCACTGATCAAAATCATAAAAACTTTGACGGTACATTTTATCGCCGGGGTTTATGACAGTCTCACACGCACAGCATGTGTTTTTTGTGCGACAAATTACCTCATGTGGGTCCCCTACGTTCATTATATCACATTCACTGCAATCACATGATACAGCCATTAGATTGTCCCCTTTCCCCTCTCGGGCGGCACCTCAGTATGTCAATGAAATCGTTTTTCAGTCTATTTGAATGACAATCACTGCATAGTGCCTTCCGGCGCGACCACGGCTTGTTTCGGTCTCGGACTGTTGCCTCATTTTCTCGACATATTATACATTTCATAATCCCTACATATCTCCTCTAAAAAGCTGGCTGCAAACTGCCCCGCTCTATTTATACTGTATTCATGCCTGTTATTCTGCTGAGCTACACAATTAATATCAGTTAGTAAATCATCAACCAATTTAGTCATCGTCTTTAGATTTTCAAACCTGTCATTATCTGCGTCAGTCTCCCCGAGATCGGCATTCCTGAGATTGGCATTCCTGAGATCGGCATACCCGACCGGGTAAATTTTACCGACCAGTTTCTTTACTATTTCATGAATATCCATGATTATCCCCTCTCCCCAGCGCCGGTTTCCCAACACCGGGACTATGGCTCTAACCCGTTACATTGTCTCCATGCAGCATCCCATCCCATTTCATATGCAGCAGTAGGCAGCCATGCACGTCTCCATGTAAGCTTAAAAAATGGAATATACAACGTTGAAGCATTCGCCATTCTCGTGTACATGGGCTTAATCATGATCTTACCTACTATTTTTATTATACCGGTGTACTCAATTTTCAACCGCTGTACTTTTGGAAATTCTCTTGGCATTTTGTCCTCCTTGCTTTTTAGACTGTGGCAGACCAGGACTCGAACCTGCGCGGAAGACCAATGTTGACAAGCTCTGTCTCTTTCAACAGCTTCGTGGAAAATCTTTATGCTTGCCAATTCCGCTATTTGCCACAAAATTAAGTGCATTTCCAGGCCAGGGTTGCTATCCCTGAACGCCTGCCATCTATTATAGTATAGCAGGATGGCGGCAGCGAACCGCGCTGTAGAGCCTGGAGATGCACAATTTCAAAGATCGTTCCTGCTACCCCTACCCCCCAAGACCGCCAATATTGCTTCGGATGTTTCGCAGGTTTTACAAGTTTCCGCTTTAACAATACGCTTGCTGTGTCATAGCCGCGTCTGCCTGTGCAATCCTTACCTGCCAAGTTTCGAACGGATCACGTGGGATGAGATTTGTCATAGATCGGTTTCCCTTGAGCCATTCAGTAGCGTTTTTGTAGTCCATTATTTTTCCTCTCGACATCGTGTTTTTGACTGTTTGATTTCTATTATATCAGCTAATTTTGAAATGTCAAGAAAATAAACGTAAAAAAAGCATTGACAATCCTTTTCCCCTTGTGGTAGGCTTGCAGCCACTATGAAATTAAACATTGAATTGCTACGGCAAATAATAAAGGATCAAGGGCTTACGGTGGCTCAAGCCGCTGAAAAGATTGGAATAACAAGGGTCAATCTTCAGCTTATTTTCCAGAATGAATCCACCAAGCTGGATACTATTGGAAAGATAGGGAGGGCTCTGGATATTGACCCGAGAGACCTTTTTATAATATAACTCATAGACAGTTAAGGAGGAAAACATGGTAACAGCGGTTGAAAAACAGGGGGGGACACAACTAATTGAGTATGGGGTCGCAGATGTGGCGATTAGGGATCTCGCACAGAAATACGCGGGGATGCAAATTGTAGACACGGCATCGTATCAAACGGTTGTGGGCGGAATTCGGGAGGTCCGGGGCTTGAGAATTCAGGTGGAAACCAAACGTAAAGAGTTGAAAAAGGACGCTCTCGAATGGGGACGAAAGGTTGATACTGAGGCCAAACGGATTACTGGGATGCTGGCCCCGATTGAGGATGAGTTGAAAGAGGTCAAGGGTGTTGAGGATGACCGGAAGACGGCGATCAGGGAAAAGAAGGAACGGATTGAACGAGAACGGGTCCGAGGAATTCGAGAAAAGATCAGTGGAATTCAGAGGCTTGCCGATGGGGTCAATACCATGCAACGAGAGCATATTGAGGATGTGCTGGCCGATTGTGATGCCATAGTAATTGAGGCAGAGGAATTTCAAGAGTTTGCGAGTGAGGCCGAGGAAGTGCTGACTGTTGTTCGTGAGGTGATTCAGTCTGCTCTCGAAACCCGGATCAAGTTAGATCAGGAGGCCAAGGAAGGGAGGGTTGAGGCCGAGAGGTTGGCGAAGATCCGGGCCGAGCAGGAGGTGGAGGCAAAACGATTAGCGGAAGCTGAGGCGAAAAGAAAAATTGAGGAGGCAACCCTGGCCGCTGAACGGCGGGTAATCGAAGAAGAAAAGAATCGGATTGCGGCTGAGAAAAAAGCAGAGACCGAGAGGAAAGAACGCGAGGCCCTGGAAAAGAAACTTGCTTTAAAGGCCAAGATTCAAGCCGAAAAGGACGCCAAGGAAAAAGCGGAACGTGATGAGCTTGAATGCGCCGCCAAGGAGGATAGGGAAGCCGCTGAAAAAATTCGTCAAGAGGCACTGAAGCCGGACAAAGAAAAGATGGCGGATTATGGAAGTCGATTGGCAGGGGTTGAAATACCGGAATTGAAAGATTCGGGGGCGAAAGCGTTTACCTTTGATGCTACATCCCGGTTGGCGGTGATTGTCGCGGATTTAACTGGTTGGTATTCAGGAGGGGAATCTTGCGAAAATTGAATTTAATTAGACAAAAGTTCGGAATATTACAGGCGCTTAAAGCAATGCCACACAAAAAACAAACGGGAATGCGTTGGCTATGCCGATGTGATTGCGGTAACTGGACAATTGTGCAAGGTGGCAACTTGATGAATGGCCATACACAATCTTGTGGATGCTTAACGGTTAAGCATAATATGAGCAATACGCATATTTATACTATTTGGAATAGTATGATCCAACGATGCACTAACCCCAAAAATCAAGCCTATAAAAATTATGGTGGTAGGGGAATCAAGGTCTGTGACAGATGGTGGAACCCTCATAATTTTTACAAAGATATGGGTGAGCAACCAAAAAATAAATCAATTGATAGGATTGATAATAACGGGAATTATGAACCTGGGAATTGTAGGTGGGCAACCATGAAAGAGCAAAACAACAATAAGAGACCGATTTCAACTGGTCCTGGCCGACAAAAATGGTTCATTGCAATAGGACCATGTTGTGAAATTTTGGGAAATAACATACGGAAATTTGCTCGCGATTGGCAACTCAATGCTGGCAATATTTCTTCGTGTTTATTGGGAAAACGTAAAACACATCATGGTTGGCAATTTTATTATGCTGACAGGAAAGGGGGGATAGTAAATGAATAGTTGTGTGTTTGACCTTGAAACCATATCAAACCCAGCGATTATTCCGTTCTTACCGGAGGTTGAAGCGAATAAGACCTTGAAGAACCCGGAAAAGATTGCGGCGGATATTGAAAAGAAAAAGGCAGATCAGCTTGCTGAAATGGGATTAAACCCTTCGCAATTATTGATTTGTTGCGGAAGTTTTCTGGATTTGGAAACGGATGAGATGAAATCGTTTGTTCTGAGCCCCGAGCTGGACGAGCGGGCCTTACTCATGGACGTGTGGGAACACCTGCACGATTACGAACGGTTTGTGACATTTAATGGGATCAATTTTGACGTGGAAGCTCTTAAGTTTAGATCCCTTATTAATAAGGTAGGCCCGAGCGTGATAATTTCACAACGAAAATACCAAATAGAAAACCATGTGGATGTTCGGATGATTTTGGGCCAGTGGGAGAAGTTCGCCAAAGGGGATCTGGATTATTACTCGAAAATAATTTTAGGTCCAGATGAAGGTGGAAAGACCAAGGGAGTGAAAGGTTCCGATGTCCAGGGGATGTGGAACGATGGGAAGTATGAGGAGATCAGAGAATATTGCGAGCGAGATGTTCGCATTTTGGGGGCAGTTTACCAGAGACTTATTGGGTATTACATTTAAAAAGGGGGAACTATGGCGAAGAAAGAAGCGGAATTGGCGGTCACAACGCAAGAATTCACAATGTCGATTGACGATGTGAAGAATCATTGGGCAAGGGGGGCCACGGACAAAGAACTCCATGTGTTTATGGAAACGGCCAAACTATACGGGTTGAATCCTATCAAGCGGGAAATTTATTTTGTGAAATACAAAAATAACCCTGGGCAAACTTTGATTGGATACGAGTATTACTTGCGGAGGGCGGAGGAAACGAAGCAACTTGATGGGTGGAACGTAGTGTTCATGAAGGATGATTTTGGCGACAAAGCGGTTGTCACTGTCCATCGGAAGGACCGCGAGCATCCGTTCACGTGGGAGGTGTATCGTTCCGAGGTGGACAAGAAACAAGCTCTATGGAATGTAATGCCCATGTTTATGACAAAGAAGGTTGCCATTGCCCAGGCATTTCGATTGGCATTTCCCGAGCAATTAGGTGGGGCACCATTTATCCAAGAGGAAGTATTGGATGGCGAAGTAATAGATGTCGAATCGGAGAAACCAAAAGCGGAAGTGAAAAAGAAGGCGGAACCAAAAAAGAAAGTCGAGAAGAAACCTGAGCCTGAAAAAGAAGCGAAGAAACCGGAACCAGAGAAACCAATCGTTGATTCAATCCAGAATTTACTCATCAAAGTCGTTGAACTCAAAAAGGAATTGGGCATTGCCGACCGGGATGTGTGGGCCGAGTTATTGAAACCGCATGGTGTTCCAAGCGCGAAAGAAATGTCGTCTGAACAATTAACTAAATTCATAACCGAACTTGAGGCCCTGCGCCCTACACCCGCCCCAGAGGATTGATTGATTTAATGATTATCCATGGGGCAGGAGCAATGCAAAAGGCGGGAATTGAAATGTTGGGATATCCCGGAACGTGGGCAACTCACAATTCTGAAATCAGAAAAATAAAGGAGAAATTATGCCAGCAGAACCAGCTATGAATTGGGATGAAGTGGAAATCGCGGATGAGAATGTAACCGAAGAAGATGTCACCGCCGCAGAGAGCATGGGCGGAAGGATACCTGTGGGGAGATGGCTATGTACGGTTGAGAAATCAACACCCAGGAATGCGGATTTGAAAACCTATACGAGCTTATGCCTTGCAGTCAACTTGCAGATGCAGGTGGATCAGGCCCTTGAGGTGGATGGCAAGAAGGTTGAAGGTGATGCCGGGGACGCTTACGAAGGCCGGTTCATCTGGGACGATGTATTATTGGAACATCCAGACGAAAAAGATGGGATGAGGAATCGGAGGATTTTGATTGCCAAACGGTTTGGTTTAATTGTTGGTGATCAGCCTATCACGAAAAAGATGTGGTCAAAAGATATTGTTGGGAAACAGATCATTATCGTGACAGAAAAAGGGAAACCCTACGAGGATAAGTTTGGGGTAACTCAGGAAGGTCGGATTAAGGTCGGGTTCAGTGGGTATGAATCAGCGGAAAATGCGGGGGTGGCCGGGGCAACTGATACATTTGACGATATATAAAGGGTGAGCCGTGAAAGTAACGAATCCCAGCGGCGATACCGTTCATTTTGATGAGCGAGCCCATCGGTACACTGTAGCAGGGAAATCTCTGACCAGCGTGACAAAGTGGACGGGATCGTTTTTCCCTGCTTTTGATGCCAAGCGAATTGCCAAATCATACGCGGCAAAGCGTGGATTACAGGTCCCTGATGTCCTGGCTGATTGGAAACAGGCCGGGATACGGGGGTCGACTTTGGGGACAATTGTCCACCGCTACGCTGAGTGTGAATTTAATAACCTGCCATTTGACCGTCCCGCCTATTTAGATTACGAGGAATATTTCCAGGCCGTCGATCGTGTGGTTGCCAAACTGCTCAGGCGGTTCTGGTTAATTGGCGCGGAGGTAATTGTATTTTCACCCTCACTTGGCTTGGCCGGGACCGTTGATCTGCTTATGCGGGACCCGGAAAACAAAGATGTATTGATATTCGATTGGAAAACGAACAAGACAATCACAACTCAAAATAGTTATAATCAATTTGCACTCTCACCAATTAGCCATTTAGACGACTGCCACCTGGCAAAATATTCATTACAACTGAATACATACAAGCGGATTATCCAAACGGAAGATTATTATCCAGATAATTATCGTATGGCATTGATCCATCTGGAGAATGACGGCGAGGGTACTGTGACCGATAAATGGTTTAAAGTGAGAGATATGGATGATGAGATTGATTCAATGATCGAATGGATATGATTAATTGTCAAGAGTGCAATAATAATCAGGCAACAAGTATGCTTACCAACTTGGCGGGAAATATGAAACTCGTTTGTGATAAATGTGCAAACGAGATACGCGAAAAGCAATTTGCGGCCATGTTATATGGAGTGGATATGAAAAAGAGAGAAAAAAGTTTGACGTGTAGGACCTGCGCCCACTTGACAGGGTATATCCATGCGAAATATTCGTGTCGATTGCTCGGGCGACTTGTAACAATTAACCAAGACGCGTGTACGGCCTATGTCGTACAAAAAGGAGAGAAATCATGTTAGGAGAGAAAACATTTAATGCAATTGGTGCAGCGGTGGCGAGTATGCTCACGGATTATGCTGATGATTTGAATGTGGCCTACGGGAACTCGGAGAAGGCTTTAAGCTTGTCGATTGCGATTAAGATTGATCCAGTGGCGGAGGGCAATCGGTCGAAAATTGTGCTGAATTTCGTGAAGGAGAAAGTGAAGGAGGAGGCGATCCGGATTGTGCAGGAGGAACAGGGGGAATTGTTCAATGAGGAGGAGATATAAAATGGATTTCTTGATAACGGGGACTCATGCTTATGGTCCCGTACGACCACAAAGTGATTTAGACGTAGTAATGCGCTATGGTGATTCTGAAAATTTAAAAGATTTCCTAATGAATCATGATATACCACTATACCGATCAGCGGAACAATTAAAGCATAATTACGATGGGTTCTATTTTGATTTGGGTGAAATCCAAGTCAATATAGTAGTAGCAGCGGATACATCCGACTTTGCACTTTGGAAAAAGCGTACAGAGGAAATGAAGTTGTTAGACCCTATAGATAGTAGAGGCGAACGGATCAAGAGGTTTAATGAAATAGTATGAATTCTATCGAAGCAACGCTCAGTCACATTCGATTCCAGAATGAAAAGGGATTTGTTATCGGTTGCTTTCAATCTGGAGGCAAGGAAATTGTCGGTCTTGGGAATATTCTACGCCCGGAAGTGGGGACAAATTACAAGCTATTTGGAAAACAGATAATGGATCCCAAGTTTGGGAAACAATACAAATTTTCCACCTACGAAGCCATCGTTCCAAAATCCAACGGTGGGATATATCGGTATCTCGTTCGAACCGCAAAATTCGTGGGGCCAAAAGTCGGCACAGCAATCATTGAACGGTACGGAACGGAGGCTCTGGAGGTGTTGAAGAAGGACCCTAAACGTGTGGCAACAGAAATCCGGGGGATTACAACCGAACGGGCCGAAACTATCCGTGATGCCTTGATTGCGAATGAGCAGACTGAGGCGGCCATTGTCGAAGTCGAAGGAATTGTCGGGGGCCTGGGCCTGCGGGGAAACTTAGCTGTCGAGCTCGTGTCTAAGTATGGATATAATGTGATCCAGCGATTGAAAGATGATCCGTATGATGTGATCACACCAATTCGGGGCCTGGGATTCCTGGCCGCTGATAAGGTGGCACTCATGAGACTGAAATATACCCGTGGTGATGATCGGCGGCGCATGGCCGGAGTGAGGCATATTCTCAAACAAAACCGGCTGGACGGGAATATTTGGATGCGTGAGGTGAACGTGGTGAACGATGTATCCTTGGGTGTAGCAATGGACAAGAAGATTATTGATATGTGCGTGAGCAGGCAGATGGTATCGCGTGACGAGGGATTTGTGGCGCTCCGTGAGGATGCGGTGGCCGAGGTGTATATCGGGGAAAAGATTATGGAATTGATATTGGTTCCGTTTTGAAAAAGGGAGATAAATAGATGGAAATAACTAAACGACAACAAGAAGCGAAGGAATTGGCGAATGATCATTGGGCTTATGTCCGACAGATACTGGCTCACGATTGTGTAGATGAGGGAGAAATTGAGCGAGTGGGATTTCATTTCCGAGAAGCGTTTAAACATGGTTTTAAACACGCTGATGAAAAAGGAGGATAAACATGACAAAGGAAAAAAAGATAAAACTGAAGGTGGCGGAACAAAAAGAGGCAGATAGGCTCCATCGGGAGATAACGATTGCGGAGTCCGGAATAGTGGTGGCGCAGAGGATTAGGTTTGAGGCTGGCGAGCGATTATGGGAATATCTGAGAATGCTCCATCCTGAAATGCCAAAGGCAGCGGTGTATAATCGGGGGGGGTTGACATATTTTGAGGATCCCAAAACCAAGAAAGCTACGAAATGCTAACATCTAAACAGCAATCCGCAGTTGAAATGGTTCAAAAGAATCCGGTGTCAATTTTAACCGGAGCGCCCGGAGTGGGTAAAACCTATACTTGTAAGGCTATCATTGAGCAGGCCCGGGAAGCGAAGCAGTCTATATTGCTGGCAGCGCCCAGCGGTAAGGCAGCCAAACGATTATCCGAAGCTACCAGCAGGTCAGCCAGCACGATCCACAAACTCCTCGAAGCACAGATGGATAACGGAACGTTCTTTTTTCAACGGAATGAGAAATATCCGCTGGATGCTAATTTAATTATTCTCGATGAAGTGTCGATGGTATCAAATCAGCTCATGTGTGATTTTCTCAAGGCAGTGTCCTGTGGGACTACGGTGCTGTTCGTGGGCGATCAATATCAATTACCAAGCGTGGGTCCGGGTGCTGTGTTGCGAGACTTCTTAGCATCGGGGAAAATCCCGCACGTTGAGCTGACTGAGATCCAGCGGAACAGCGGAAATATCGTAGAATCTTGTCATAAAATCAAAGACGGTCAATTTTATACGCCCTCATCCGAGCTGGATCTTGACAAAGGCATGAATCTCCGACACATTGAAGCGAGAAATCCAGCGCAAATTAAACAGATTATTAAGGAGCTGGTGGTCACACGGCTACCCGCCCGGGGTTTCAATCCTGTCTGGGACATTCAAGTCCTCTCTCCCACGAATAAAATGAGCGATGTGTCGTGCCTGTCATTGAATACCATGTTGCAGGCGGAGCTGAATCCTAACCCGGCAGTGGACGGAATCATCTTTCGCAAAGGTGACAAGGTGATAAACACAAAAAATGGCCAAGTGGGGGACGCTTACATTGTTAACGGTGACATGGGCCTCGTACTGGATATCGATCGAAAACATATCAAGGTGAAATTCTTTAATCCGGATAGAGAGGTGGAGATCGGACGGAAAATGAATAATTTGTTGCTCGGATATTCGATAACCGGGCACCGATACCAGGGTAGTGAGGCGCCCGTGATTGTGATACCCGTTCACAAGGCATTGAATTACGTAGTCAATCGGCCTTGGATATACACATCGATCTCACGGGCAAAATCAATCTGTATTACCGTGGGCCAAATGTCTGCGATCCATAATGCGATCCGGAAAGAAGGGGCAAATCTTAGGGTGACGAGATTGGAGGAAAGGTTAAGTGCAGATAGTAATTGACACGAGAGAACAGCTTCCTTACACATTTCGAGCCATCAACCCGCCGCCTGACACGATTCGTAAAGCGCTTGCCTCTGGCGATTACAGTATTGAAGGGTATGAGGATCGGATTGCAATAGAGAGAAAATCAAAGGTCGATTTCTACGGAAGCGTAGGTCGGGGACGTAGGCGATTTGAAGCTGAATTAGAACGTCTTTCAAAATTTGAATACGCAGCGGTCGTAATAGAATCTGATTGGCTGGGCTTGATTAAAAATCCACCAGCGCGGAGTAGACTTAACCCGAAGACTATATTTGTCAGTGTAATCGCTTGGTCTCAAAGATTTGATGTGCATTTCTTCACTGCACCAGGCCGGGCATTTGCGGAAAAGCTCACATTTCGTTTACTTGAGAGGTTTTATAAAGACCATGCCTGATTACAACCAGATCAAAGGTGAAATATTATCAAGGCTTAATATCCAACAGGAGTACGAAATTTTAGGCGTGCGATTCGCAGGGAAACCAAATGCAACGGCTTGGCATCCGTGTCATAATCCCTATAAGGAGGATAAAACGCCGTCGTGTGGGGTGAATATCGGGTCAGGCCCACAGCGGGGGTATCTTGTTGCTTTTAATTCTAACGGCAACGGTAAACTCGGTAAACCCTACGCGACCTATTCATTCTGGGATGTCGCTCTCGATTTCCTCCCCGGTTCCACAGGCGATTTTAAATTTGTTCTCTATCACTACGCAAAAAAAACAGGAGTCCGCCTTAAATCATACCCGCCGCCCAAAGAAGAGAACGTGGCAAAATTCCAAGCCAGTATCACGGAGGAGGTCCGGAAATATCTCAATACTAAACGAGGATTGTCTGACGAATCTATTTTGAAGTATGAAGTTGGCTGGGATCTCAAAAAAGAGCGTAATACTTTTCCTGTGCGAGATGAGAATAAAAATCTCGTGAATATCCGGTATCACAATTCCAAAAAGAAGCCGAAAACTTTTAACCATTCAGGGTATGGCATGGCTCGTCTCTGGGGCCTTGATAGGCTCGTGGATGCTGATCCCGGGTCAACCATACTATGTTCCGAAGGGGAATTCGATAGCCAGTTATGTGAGCAGGAGACCGGACTGACAGCGGTATCTCCAACTAACGGGACAAACGCTTTCCTGCGGGAGTGGGTCTCACATTTCCATGGCCACCACGTAGTTTTCGTGTGGGACTGCGATCAAGAAGGCCGGAAGGCCATGAAGAATATTGTGCTGCCGACATTTAAGAAGGCGGTACTTGCCGGGGACGTGTTATCGCTCAAAGTGATATGGCTGTTTGAAAAAGATACTGATAAGAACCAGAAGGATTTCACCGATTTTATTACAAAGGCCGGGGGGACGGGCCAGCAGGTTCTTGATTTAATCAAGAGTACAAACTCTTACCAGTACAAAATTCCCACAACTGTCCTACCGGAAGCTATCCAGCTCGGATCGTTCGACCAGATTGATAATGATAAATATGTCGGCAAGCGCGTGAGCGTCCCGTTGTACGTGTTCGGGGAGAATTCCGAGGCGTACCATGCACCTACTGAGGTGGAGGTGACGTTCTGTATCCGCCAGGAACAGTCAAACTGCCATGGGCGCGAGGATTGGGATTGGGTGTGTGATGAGCCGATTCAAATTTCTACGGGCGGCCGGATTCAATTATCGAGTGTAGCGGCGACCGACGCTCAAATGAAGGGTGCCCTGCGTGATTACGTGTGTGATAAAGGCCAGCGGCCGGCAGTTTGTGTGCAGGATGAGAATAGGGCTACACTCCGAGAGGTATACGCTCACCAGGTATTAGAGGGCGGTATACCGTCCGAGAAGAACGAGCTTGTTGAGAAACCCGTGTATGTCATGGGCGGGGCCATGGTGCCAATTGGCCAGTACCAGGCGACTGGGTTTATTCACTCTCACCCACGAAATCAACGGCCCACGATGTTGATTGATCAAATCGAACCGCAGGAAGAGGATTGGCAGGCATTTGATCTCAATAATTGTCGAGACCATTTAACTGAACTCCAAGCCCTTTCTCCGATCGAGATGATCCAGGACCTGTCCCAGAACGTGACCCGGATTTATGAGCGTGAGGATATTCACTTGGGAACCTTATTGACTATGGTATCGCCACAGTGGATTGATTTCCCGGGGGACGGCCGAATTCGTGGGTGGATTTCATCAATTATAATAGGGGATACGGGTACAGGAAAATCGCAAACTTGTGATTCGCTCTTTGGGTATGCAGGTGTAGGAACGCGAGTAAGTGGCATGACAAGTTCCCGGACAGGGATTACATACGCTATGCAGTATGATGAACGGCGTGGATGGAGGATTAAGGCAGGAGCGTTGCTTAAAATGTCCAGGCAGGCATTGATCATTGACGAGGCCCAGGACTTAAAGGAATTCGAGTTGAAAACCATGGCTGAGGCATTGGATACGGGAATCTTGAAAATCGCCCGGGTGGAAAGCCGAACGTTCGAAAGTATGACCCGATGTTTGTTCTCTTGTAATCCCCGGGCCGAGGATCGATATGCTAACCAGAGATCCATGGATTCGTTCTTGTACGGTTGCCAGGCGCTTAGTGATATTTTTCCACAAATGATGATCCGTCGGATTGACTTGGCTATGTTTGTGGCAGGATATGACATTGAGGATAAAATGAAAATCTATGCGCCACAAAAATCGGAGGGTCCTAAAGTTGTGAGCCGCAAGAATTTCCGGAGCCTGATTCATTATGCGTGGAATTTAAAGCCTGAGCAGATTTATATCTCTGACGATGTGGGTGATAAAATCAGATACGCAGCCCTTGATTTGGCTTCGAAGTTTGGACAGGGTGTGGACCTGCCGATCGTGTATCCCGAGGATTTTCGGAAAACATTCTGCCGTTTGGTAACTGCGTTTGCGGTGCTGGATCTGGCGAGTGACGATAATTTCCAGACGATTACAGTGAGCGCCCAGCATATTGAGTATGTGGCTGATTTCCTACAAGACATTTACTCTGCGGACAATTGCCGGTTGGATGTGTACTCCCAGCGGTATCAGGAAACCCATGGCGTGCAGGATTTAGCGGAAGTTGAGGATGGGATTAAGAAACATTGTGAGTTGAATCCGGATAGGGCTCAGAGGATAAAAGATATGCTCGAAGAGCTCTCAAAAATACCCGCCGGCGGGAAAATAAAAATCACTCAGCGGCAGTTTATTGAGAAGTTTGACGTGGAGCGAACCACTATCTTTCGGGACCTTCAACCACTCGTCAAGTTGCACCTGATAGACACTGCGCGAGGATATTCGCCAACTGTGCGGTTGATTCGGTTCGTCTCGTACATTCAAAAAGAGCGTCCGGATTTTTTCAATGATTTGTAATTGTCATGATTTGGTTCAGCCACAATTTTCAAGTTGCTTTGGAGATTTTCCGTGAAAACATTATACAATCAATTAGTTACGTGCTTTTTCCCGATTTTGTATGCAACCGGACTCAAAAATGTATAGATACCGCCCAGATTTATTAATATTCGATATTTGGCACGCTCCACTTTTTAGGACTTTTTTTGAGGGTATGTCAACATTTTTTTTATCGGTTGCAAGTTGCAAGTGGAAAAATGCGGGATTTACAAATAGGATTAAGTAGTTATGTGAGATTTTGGCCCATGCAACTTGAGATTTGAAAGAAAATTGAAATAAATATTCCAGTATCAACTTTGCAATGTGGGTTAGGTTGCAAATTTACTTAAAAGAGGGAGGATGAAGACTATGTTGGGACGAGATTATATTTCAAAAGCACAAAGAGAGAGCAATAAGGAAAACGAAGAACGATGGGCCGAAGAGGAAAGAATTGAGAGAGAAAGTACTCCTGAATATCAAGAATACTTGCAGATATTAAAAGAGAGAGAAGAGAAAGATGAAACTTAAAAAATTCACAAACCAGTCAGCAATTCCACGGGACAAGGACAAGAAAATAAAACCGCCACTGTTCCAGCCAGTTGCTCAAAAAATTGTAAATGATTTGATTGTAGAATTTGTCAATAAGAAGAAAAATTACAACCCGATCCGGTGTCCGTACAATGGCCAGCCACGAATGATTCACCCGGCGGCCTGTGAATGGCACGTAAAATGTCAAGACACGGAATGCTACAAGGTTAAGTGTCCACGGATTATGTGATGATTATGGTTAAACTTACAGTGATAATATCCCTTGATGTATGATCGAAATTTTCTTTTATATATATGTATATATATTTTTAGACTATTGAAAACTTACAGTGTTACTTACAGTAAAATTAAAAGAGGATTTATGAAATCTAAACTGACAAAGAAGGAAAAGCTGCGGGATGAGATCATAGCGTTGAAGGAGCAGGTAAAGGAAATGATGAAGGTCTGGCAGTCGATGGATGAGGAAGGGTGGGAGGTAAGGAAAAGTGCTTGACAAACCAAAAAGGAAAATGTACAAAGATAATGTCATGAGAAAAGCTAACCTAAGATTTTGCAGGCCCCTTCCGGTGAAGAAGACGAAAGTTTTTCTCATGACAGCCGGTTGGGGCCTTTTTCTTTTGGGGGTGAAGTTATGGAAAACTTAACACAAGAAAGACTCAAAGAGCTTCTGGATTATAACCCAGATACAGGTATTTTTATTTGGAAGGTTTCAGGACATGGATGTGAAACGGGAGATGTAGCTGGGAGTCTAAACAATCGTGGTTACCGGCAAATCGGGATTGATTATAAAGTTTATCGTGCCTCCCGCTTAGCATGGCTTTACATGGAGAGTTACTTCCCAGAGCATGACGTTGATCATATCAATAGAGTTGAAGGCGATGACAAATGGTCTAATCTTCGCCATGTGTCACATCAATGCAATTTGAGGAATTGTGGAAGACATCGGAACAATAAGAGCGGAGTGACTGGGGTTTCCTGGCATAAACAGAATGAGAAATGGGTTGCTATGATAATGGCAGTTGATAAACAGAAACATCTCGGCTATTTCAAAGAAAAAAAGATGCTGTAACGGCCAGATGGCAAGCTGAAGTCAAGTACAATTGGCCGGGATGTAACGACCATACAGACGCTTATTGCTATTTACACACAGCACAAACTATTCCCGATATTGGGGGAGAAGGAATGTCAGATGAATGAGCTAATGGAAACACCAACGTGGGCAATCTGGTGTTGCGTAGCAGTAGCGGCGTTTGTGGTGGGGCTTGGTTGGGGCCTGCTGATAGACCTGCCTGAGACCTGGCGGGCGTGGAGGAAGAGGATATGACGAAAAAGGAAGCTGAAGCCAAAGTCAAGGCGATTAATGAAAAAGGGCCAACGTGGTTCTGTCCTCTAATCAATAAGAGGTGCGTCCCTGAGTGCATCAATTTTAGCAAGGCAGAGGCCTATAACGAGAATGATAAGGGCCTGCGGGATACTAAGCAGGACGATTATCAGATTTACCACCAATTTTGTTCTAATGGGATGTTTCTTGATCCTATAATCTGTACTGGAGGGATGCCTGATGAGTGAATTGAAAAATAGCTATGAAGAAGCACGGAATGCACTAATCCCATTTGCAGAACGATTCGCTAATGAAAAAGAAGGTGCAGTGCCAGGGATATCAAGAGAAGAATGGGTGACGGCGTGGAATATAGCGTTTTTAGGAGAAATGGATCGGCTCAATAAAGAGCAAAACACAAGGGAGGCAACATGAAAAAGGTATTATTGATTATTGGAATATTGTTGATTGCGGTTCCGGCGTAAATCTTTCAAGAGAAGGGGAGAAAAAGACATGGCAAAAGCAAAAGTGAAAGACAATGTATTGGGTATTGAAGTTCCTGAAATGGAAAGGAAAATAATAAAAGTTCCTATCGTGGGGACATCCCCGATGATTGTTCATATGTTCAGCGACAAAGTGAAAGGCGAAATCCTTGATAAACAGAAGGGTAAGGCGAACAAGGGGAAGGCGGCCAAAGATCCGATTGCCGACTTTGTTCAGTCCCTTTATTTCATGAACGGTGCCAGCCGTGAGGGTTTGATTGACAAGCTCCATTCTGATGACGTTCAGGTTGGGGATGACGTGAAAAAATACTTTAAGGATATTCCTTTGGGATTTCCTGCAAGCGGATTCAAGAAAGCGGCTGTCTCCGCCTGCAGGAATGTTGATGGAATACCTATGACGTTAGCAAAGGGGGCTTTCTTTGTCAAGGAAGATGCCGGCGGCATGGTTGAAATCAAATATGATAAGATCATAATTCGCCAGGATACGGTTAGGCTGGCAAGGGGCGGGGTTGTGGATTTGCGTTTTAGGGGTGAATTGCGAGATTGGAGTGCGGATTTGATGGTTGAATGTAACCCCAGGGCATTGACCCCTGAACAGGTTTGCAATTTGATCGACACGTCTGGATTTGCGGTTGGTGTTGCCGAATGGCGGCCCGAGAAGGGCGGGTCGAACGGTATGTTTATGTTGAGAAGGTAATTGAAGAGGGGTTGGTGAGAGCTGGCCCCTTTTTTGAGACGGGGTTGGGTGAGGCCCGGCACGGTGGGGCAAGGTGGGGTTTGGCGTGGTAAGGCGGGGCTGATATGGCGGGGTGCGGCGAGGTGAGGTTTGGTTTGGTGAGGTGGGGCGCGGTGCGGTAGGGCTGATATGGCGAGGCAGGGTCAGGCGAGGCGGGGTCAGGTCCGGTTTGGTTGGGCAAGGCACGGCTGAAGAGGTGAGGCGCGGTGTGGCAGGATATGGCGGGGTAAGGTTTGGTAAGGTGAGGCTGATCTGGTGAGGCAAGGCGGTGCGGGGTTTGGTAAGGCGAGGTGCGGTGCGGTGAGGTTTGGTTGGGCAAGGCTGATGAGGCGGGGCGCTGTGCGGCGCGGCGGGGTACGGCATGGCGAGGTAAGGCAATATAAACCAACTAAACAAGGGGGACAATATGGAAATAACAACGATTTATGTGGCGGCTCCAGGTGCGCCATTCAGCGAAAAAAAGGTCCAGGCATACGGTGAATGTTTATCCGAGATTGAAAAAAAAGAGGGTGTTTTAACTCCCTCCATAGTCGTGGATAAGGCCAAAAAGAAAAGATCTGTCATACACGATTATTTTGAGTGGGATAATTCTGAAGCGGGGGCAAAATATCGAATGCATCAAGCCCGGCAACTCATGAACCATATTGAGGTCGAAATCATTGACAACGGAAACAAGGAAAATAAAACGATCAAGATGTTTCACAACATCCAGGTTGTTGAAGCGTCAAAAGACCGGGGATATATCTCATTAAGTGCGGTTGTCAATTCGGCTGATTATAGAGAACAGGTTATTGATAAGGCGTTGAATGAACTTGCCGGATGGAAGAAAAGACATCGAGAATATTCAGAGCTAAAGCCTGTTTTCAAGGCGATTGATGAAGTCCAGGCAGTTGTGACGGCCAAGAAAAAGAAGAAGGTCAAGCTTGTTGCTGATGTGGAATATAAGAATGCCGTTAATGAATAGACGTGGCTGATGAGGCGGGGTCGGGTCAGGCCCGGTTTGGTGAGGCATGGTGAGGTAGGGCAAGGTTAGGTAAGGTGTGGCAAGGCCGATGTGGCGGGGTACGGTGGCGCGGGGTGCGGCACGGTCTGGCAAGGTGTGGCATGGCTGATCCGGTGGGGTAGGGTCCGGCAGGGTCCGGTGAGGCAAGGCACGGCAAGGCACGGCATGGCAAGGTAAAACAAAACCACCAACCACGAAAGGAGAAACAACATGGAAATAGCAGCAATAGCGGGTGTAATATTGCCGATAGTTATGGTGATATTCTTTATCACGGTACTTTGTATTGATCACAGGATATCCACAACCAACAAATTGTTAAAGAAGATCCTGGCAGAATTGCAGAAAGGAGAAACATGAACATATTAACTGAAGCAGGCAAATCGGCGATTCTATTCCTGGCATTGACGGGTGTAATCATCCTCTGCATGGTGCTCTAATGCCTATGAAGCCGAAACGCCCCTGCCCTGGGTATGGTTCGCGCCGGGGTTCGTGCCCGAATCTGCT
>Ga0222684_1000112_pt1 | contig 20646 bp, 15 predicted proteins | sample AntAcemetage1075_FD_181150 | JGI IMG/M metagenome (GOLD analysis project Ga0222684, IMG submission 181150) | Saline water microbial communities from Ace Lake, Antarctica - #1075 | ecosystem: Environmental > Aquatic > Non-marine Saline and Alkaline > Saline | place: Antarctica: Ace Lake...
TGGCTCCCTCGGCAGGTGGGGTTACATATATATCCGGAAGGATACCGGTAATTTTTTTATACTCTTGCTTAATCGTTTTTTCAAAGGCGTTAACATAATCTTTTTTTAGCAAGTTTACCGTACAGCCACCGAATCCAGCTCCAGTCATCCTTGCCCCCAAAACTCCTTCCTGTTTTGAAGCTAAATCAACCAGGAGGTCCAATTCAGCACAACTAACTTCATAATCATCCTTAAGGCTTTTATGGGATTCTATCATCAGCTGGCCAAAGGTAGAATAATTTCCCATCCTTAAAGCCTGTACCCCAGTTTGAACCCTACGATTTTCTGAAATTACATGCCTGGCTCTGCGGGCAATAACCTCCGGTAATTGACTCTGGTATTTTTTATATTCATCTATGGTAATATCTCTTAAAGCTCGGATTTCACCTTTTAATTTATGCTTAAAAAATTCGGCAGCCATTTTGCATTCTTCTTTTCTTTTATTATATTCAGAATTAACCAACCCTCTTTGAACTTTGGAATTACAAATTACTATCTGATAATTGTGATCTTTAAAAGGGATCAAATCATAATCATTAGATCTGCAGTCAATAAAAAGGGCATAATTTTTTTGGCCCAAACAGGAAATATATTGGTCCATAATGCCACAGGCTACACCTACAAAATTATTTTCTGCTTTCCGACAGAGATGAGCCATTTCTACCGGTTTAATTTCCAATAAATTTAATTTTGCCATAGTTAAGGCAGTAACCACCTCTAAGGCAGCAGAAGAACTCAAACCCACTCTTTGAGGAATATTACTGGTAAAGATAAGATTTGCTCCTTGCAAAGGATATCCTGCTTTTTGTATTTCATCCACCACGCCCATCAAGTAGTTGGCCCAGGTATCTTTTTTAGAAGGAGATAAATTATCTAAAGAAAATTTGGCTTCAGCTTTATAACCGAGATCAAAAACCTGAACCAGTCGATCGTTTCTTAATTGGCCCAGCATAATTATCTTTCTTCCGATAGCTATCGGAAGAACAAATCCCTCATTATAGTCAGTATGTTCACCAATTAGGTTAACTCTGCCGGGGGCAGAAAAGGCTCCTTTAACCAAACCAGTATCAGTGAATTTTTCATTAAATATCTTCCAGAGTTTATTCAAATCTTGCACTGAAATCTCCTCTTCATCTTCTTACTTTATATCCAATTATGTCTATAATTAATCTTCCAGTCAATTTTATTTTAATGCGGAAACCTTTAATAACAAACTATTCCTTCAGGTGGAGTATCCCTTAGTTCTTGAGCCTTTTCTTCAGGTAAGCAATTATTAATAAAAGTACCAGCCCCTATTTCACTCCCGGCTAAATATTTAAGTTTATCTTTGGTACGATAAGGGGGATAAAATTCAATGTGAAAATGGGAATATTCTTTACCTGTCCCATTAGTTGCTTGCTGATGAATTGCCATAATATATGGAAAGACAAATCCAAAAAGGCTATCAAATTTCATTAATATTGTTTTGAAAATTGCTGCTAAATCAATTTCTTCTTTTTCGGAAAAATCATTAAACGAAGAAAGATGTTTATTAGCATAAATATGGACTTCATAAGTATAAGAAGCAGAAAAAGGGACTAATGCAGTAAAAGAATCATTGCTAATAATAATTCGCCTGCCATCTTCTTTTTCTTCTTTTAAGGTCTTACAGAAGAGACATTCCCCCTCTTTTTTAAAATACTCTTTACTGGAATTTAGCTCCTGTTCGATAACGGGCGGGATAAAAGGATAGGCATATATCTGGCCATGAGGATGATGAAGAGTCACCCCTACTTCCTCGCCTTTGTTTTCAAAGATAAAGACATAATCGATATAATCTTTATCCCCTAACTCCCGATAGCGGTCTCTCCATACCTTTACCAGTTTAATATAACGGCTTAAGGGTTTCTCCGACATAATCCCATCATGATCAGAAGTAAATAGAACTACCTCACATATTCCCTGAGCTTTACCATGTTTAAAAAATTTGGAGTCTTTCTCGGTTACTTCTGGTGAGTCTTGTTGCAAAGAAGGAAATTTATTTTCAAAAACCACTATATCGTAATCTTCGGCTGGTGCTTCCGTAGACAAGCCTCCCTTTTTAGTAGGACAGAGAGGGCAGTAATCTTTCGGAGGTTTATAGGTCCTGTTCTGTCGATGAGTGGCTATGATTATCCACTGCTTCAGGATGGGATTCCACCTTAATTCTAACATCCCTGTCCTCCTTTTTCTCTTTTGTTTCATCAATAAATGTATAATATATTAGATAACGACCATCTTCTTTTATGATTCTTTTCTTCTGCATTTGCATAAAAGCTTCCTTTCTTATGCCAATCCCATATTATTTTTCATAAATTATTTTTAGTTATTATGTTTTAAAAATCCAATAACTAACTTTTGTATATCTTTTAATCATTTCCCTTGTTTTGCTTCTCAAGAATAATTAACTTACTATCAAAATCACCTTTTAAATTAACTTTCAATCCTATTTCTTTTAAAGCTTTACCGCTTAATATTATTTTTTTATCTCCATCTTGGTGCTGGTATAAAGCATCACTAATAAGTCTTTTTAGTTTTATTGGAAGTACTTTTTCTCCAAATTGTTGAGAATGGAGAAATACAAACAGAGCGGCTTCATCTTTATCCTTGCTTACATATTCAACCGCAACTAAATTTCCCTTCCAGCTTGGCAATAAACGGTATTGATCTCCGTGTTGAATTATTTCTCTTATTTTTTTATACTGAATTACTTTTTCTTTGGCCAATTTTATCTCATTTTTAGACCAATTATTTAAATTCCCGCCAATACCAAGGCTCCCCATCATGGCTACATTAAATCTGTATTCGAGACTTAGTTTCCTTTGGTTCAACCAATTGGGCGAATCGGTTACCCAGGACATCATAATCTTGGGGGCGTATGCATAGGAAAATCCTTCTTGAATCTTTAAGCGATCAAAAGCATCCGTATTGTCACTTACCCAAACCTGGTCCGTCCTTTGTAAAATACCTAAATCAACTCTTCCTCCTCCCCCAGAACAAGATTCGAAAATAACTACCGGATATTTTTTTCGCAATTTATCTATAATTTGATAAAGACCTTGAACATGACGAACCCAAATCTCTGATTGCTGGGATTCGAGGGCTTCAGGCCAGCCTGGTTCACTGAAAGATCTGTTCATGTCCCACTTGATAAATTTTATATTATAAGTGCCTAATAATTTATTCATAAAATCATATACATATTCTACAACTTCTTTTTTTGCTAAATTCAATACAAGTTGATTCCTTGATTCAGAGCGAGGACGATTGGGAAAATGATAAACCCAATCCGGATGAAGATTATATAAATTACTATTCTTATTGACCATTTCCGGCTCAACCCACAGACCAAAATTCATTCCCAATTTATTTACATAGGAAATTAAACCGGTTAAACCATGAGGAAATTTCTTTTTATTAACATACCAATCACCTAACCCAGCCGTGTCATCATTTCTTTCCCCAAACCAACCATCATCAAGTACAAATAATTCAACTCCCAGGCTTGCTGCCTTTTCAGCTAATTTTTTTTGCCCCTCTTCATTTACGTTAAATTTGGCAGCTTCCCAAGAATTATAAAGAACGGGTCTTATTTTATGATTTAAATTTCCTGGTAAAATATAATCTAATTGATAATGATGTAATTTGCGGCTGGCATCTCCAAATCCATTGCAGGTATATCCGGCAGCAAATTTAGGGGTAACAAAACATTCATTGGGTTTTAATTGCCATGAAAAATCAAAATCATTTATACCTCCACTAACTTGTAACCGGCTATAAGAATCTTTCTCAAAAACAATTTTCCAATTTCCGCTCCAGGCTAAAATACCATAATACACCTTCCCAAAGTCTTCATCAGCTTGACCATTATCCACAGCAAACCAGGGATTAAACTGGTGACTCGTAATTCCTCGACGACTTTCCAATATCTTTTTGCCATAACCTAATTCCATCCTCGATAGCTTGGTTTCACTGGCCCAGCGACCATATAAATAACTTAACCTATAATTTTGCATATCCGGCAGATGCCATTGAGAAGATAATATTTGTTTAATTTGCGCTGTTTGGCTGCCTTTATTTTTTATATTAACCCAGCGCTCGATTAGATCATATTCCTCGATTAACCGATAATTTAACTCAACTTCTAAATTATATGCTGAATCAATAAGATAAATAATAAGTGTCTTGCCCTCGCTGCTATCAATTAGTTTATAAGTTTTATATTTTAAAATTAAGTCCCGCACCTGATCTTTATGGGTAACTTTTAATCCGGGCTCTTTATAGCGAATTCCACCCCAGGGGGAAAATTCTTCTTTGATTATCTGTTCAAAATTATCAAAAGGAAATTCTTGTTGTAGAAGTACTCCGGGATAATCACTGGTGTATGGTAATTTTTCTCCCCAATAAAGATGTTGTATATTTTCGTTTTCATCTACCCCTATTACATAAGCTGTATTTTTAGTTTCTAAAAACCATTTCTTTTTATCATTAGCTACTTTAATAGACATTTTTCTCGCTCCGTCTTCTATACTATAAATTTTTAACTGGCACAGTTTCTTCTTGCATAGCAATACTGTTAATTATAATTTCAGCAGGTGGCAATCCATCAACATGGGCTTTTAAACTTATTTCCCCAGATTCACGTCCAGCTTGAATAAATACTGCTCCCCTCCCCGCTTCCAAGCTAAAAGGATTCTCACCAATTAACTTACCGGGACCCGACATTTCAAAAAAAACGGGATGATGAGACAAATGTAATATTTGACTATTTTTATCTTGTAATTCAATTATAACTCTTACGCAATCTGCTCCATCAGCAATCAATTCTGCATAATCGGGTTTCAATACTAATTTATCAGGTCTGCCAAAGGGGAAAATTTCATGTTGAGCCACTTCTTTGCCATTTATTTTTCCTATTACTTTAAGACTGGTAATATTGCTTGCTCCCCATTCCCACCAACTACAATTTTTAAAAATAAAGGGAGGATGAGGTAAATTTGAATAATTAATCCGATCGGGTTTGGCAGAATTTATGTATTTCTCCCCTACATATAAATCAATTTCATCACAATTACTAAAAACGATAATTTCGTCTCCGTAATCTTCATTAAAAGAAGGGATTAAATGCCTGGCTATAAATATGACTTTTTCTATTTCTGGATCCATTTGACTCTTGTAAAAATAAGCTGCGAATTTGGGTAGACGGAAAATATCACATACGCCGTGGTAACAGATTCTATCGCCGGAACCAAAATCAGCGTGAGTATTATAATCAAAAGCACACCAACCGGATGCACCTGCTAAATTATGCATCCCATACTGGCAATTTTGAATTTTTGCATGATATACTGCGTGTTTAATTATTCTTTCTACACTATCGTATGACTTGGTTGGATACATATGACCCATATATTCGGTAATCATATAAGGAATATTTTGTGGAAGTTCTAATTTCCCCTCTAAATTATATTCGAAGTCATTGCAGGTAAATACATCTTCAAGGAACTCGCTTTCTTGAAAATTACGAACACCGCAGGTCTGTCTGCTACTATCTAAAGAATGGGCAATCCTATTAGTATTTAAGTAAAAATCATGATCATCCTTTGATTCATTAATTCTAACGCTCCAGAGAAAAATGCTTGTATGGTTGCGATCTCGAATGATCATTTCTTCTATATTTTTCTTGGCTATATTCTTCCATTCTTCATTGCCTATATATTGCCAGCCCGGCATTTCCTCCAATACTAAAAGCCCTATTTCATCACAACGATCAAGGAAAGAAGGACTGGCCGGATAATGAGAAGAGCGAATAAAATTTACTCCCAGACCGTATTTAAGTATTTCGGCGTCCTTCCGTTGACCTCGATCCGGCATAGCCCCGCCCAGGTAAGGAAACATTTGATGGCGATTAAGTCCTCTTAATTTAAAAGATTCACCGTTGATATAAAATTTTCCATCATCTTTGAATTCAAATTTCCTAATGCCTATTTTTGTGTTAAAATCATCACAAATTCTATTGTCAATTTTAATTTGTGTATATACATTATAAAGATACGGATGATTGGGATGCCACAATTTTGGATTTAATAAAGAAATATGTTCTTGTTTAACAGTGTTTTTGCCAGCTTTAATAACCAAAGCTGTTTCTTTGGTTATTACTGTCTTATTATCTTCATCCATAAGTTTTGTAATTATTATAGCTTCTTTATCTTCGTTGTATAAATTAATTAATTCAAATTTTGGATGAATTATCGCTGACTTTTTAGTTGCCTCTATAACTTCCATAAAGGACCAGTTGATATGTATGTTTTCTACTATCACCAGACGGACGTTGCGGTAAATTCCTCCGAAAAGCATATAATCAACTACTCCACCTTCAGGTGGGATATCAATTCTGCGGGTAGAATCTACTCTAACAGTAATTATATTTTTCCCCTCAAAATTTATATAATCAGTAATATCAAAAGAAAAAGAAGTATATCCACCTTTATGCTCCCCAACAAACTCTTCGTTAACATAAACATCGGCAACGCTCATAATACCGTCAAATTCTACAATTATTCTTTTTCCCTTATATTCTTCATTTATATAGAAATTGCGGTAATACCAAGAAATAAATTGATAATCTTTTTCCTCAAAATAATGGTGGGGTACTATTTTGTTAGAATGTGGTAGATTAACTTTTACCAGTTTATTATCACCGGGGTGAATATTTTTTGCATTTTCTAGATCTTTATCCAGAAAATACCAATCCGTATTAAAGTTCAATACTTTTCTATATTTCATTGTAAATATTTCCTTTCTTCTATCAATTACTCCTGATAATTTACTTTTTACCCTTTAACTCTTCCGGTTAACACCCCTTATTGTTTTTCTTCTTACTTCCCCCTATCATTGTTTTAGTGATGAACCTAACATACCTTGTACAAAATACTTCTGAAATCCGAAGAATACAATTATTATAGGCAAGGTAGCAATAACTATTGCCGTCATAATAACCCCCCACTCTGGAAAATATGCAGATGACATCGAGGATATCATTAAGGTGACCGTCTTCTGTTTGTCCGTCTGCAAAATAATGAGGGGCCACAAATAAGCATTCCAGCTTGCCATAAAAGAATAAATAGCAGCAGCTGCGTAGCTAGATTTCATTGATGGTATAAAAATGGAAAAGAATATACGGAATTCTCCTGCCCCATCCACACGTGCTGCTTGAATGATCTCATACGGGAAAGCTTTAAAGCTCTGCCGCAAGAAAAATATAATGAAAACGGATGCAATCCTAGTCAATACCAATCCACTATGCGTATTGAGCAAATGCATTTTTACAATAAGCCGGAACAAAGGTATCATAAGAGCTATAAACGGAACCATCATGAACAGTATGATGAGGCCATATACTTTTTCACGTGCAGGAGAGGAATATATTTGAAAGCCGTATGCTGCCATCGATGATACAATTAAGATGCCTAACACAGTGAATCCTGTTACTTTCAGGGAATTGAACAGTATTCTGACCATATTATATTTAGTAAACAAGGTAGTAATATTACTTAACATTTGATTACCAAAAGTCATTTTGCCTTTTATGACGTCTACTGCACTGTTCGTCATACCCGCAACCATCCAATAAAAGGGAAACACTGATACGATAAACGTAAATACAAGAAAAACATATACTAAAATTCTATTTATGCTGTAATTTTTTTTCATTTTTTATCACCCATTAATTTAAATTGAATTATAGACAATAACGCTACAATTAGAACAATTGCATATGAGACTGTAGCTGCGTATCCAAAGTTTGGCATATACTTGAAGCATAAATTATAAACATATACAGACAAGGTTAATAGTGAATTGCCTGGGCCAGTAGTTGCAGAAGTGACACCACCTTGTGAAAGATTCATCGGCTCGTCAAACAATTGTAATGTACCTATTGTCGACATAATTGCTGTAAACAGAATCAAAGGTTTTAATAAGGGTATTGTGATATAAAAAAATTGTTTTACTTTATTTGCACCATCAATTTTCGCTGCTTCATATATTTCATCTGGTATATTCTGTAAGGCTGATAGATAGAAAATCATATTATATCCGGTCCATCTCCAGGTCAAGCCAATGATTAACGTTACTTTGGCCCAAAAAGGATCGAGTAGCCAGGGAATAGGCGAGTTGATAATATGCACGTTTAGCAGTACACCATTGATAAATCCATCAAGGGAAAACATCATTTTGAAAAGAATGGTGTATGCAATCAATGATGTTACAGCCGGCAGGAAAAATGCCGTTCTAAAAATACCTCTATACTTTATTGTTTTGTCGTTTAAAATATTTGCAAGTATAAGGGCTAAAAATAACATTATCGGAACTTGAATAAGGAAAAAAGTTAATGTATTTTTTAATGCCAGTATAAACATAGAGTCTTGAAAAAGCTTTACATAATTGCCAAAACCAACAAATTTCTGTACAATACCTTTTGATGACATAGTGGACAAATAAAGGGAATAAACGATGGGATAAAACAAAAGGACTCCAAGTAATATCAATGCCAAAGATATAAACAGCCATCCATACTTGTCCCTTGGTTTTATGAATGATCTGCTTATGCCTTTCTCCGTCATAAAACTCTCACCTCTCCTTTCAAGGAAAATTTGTTTTGCTCATTGCATTATAAGGCTTCGTGTTAAACAATATTTATTTTAAAAGAGGAATAATACAAGTATTTGGCCAAGTATTATTCCTCTCCTTTTTATTAATCAGCCTTATTGATAAATAAAATGTTAATTCTATCTATTGATCTGATTTTTCAACTGTTCTTCTGCCTTTTCTAATGCATCCTCAATCGAAATTTTCCCCGAATATACATCCGGCATTACTGTAAATATCGCTGCATCTGCTTCATATGTATATATTCCATAGTTTATTGTAGGTATTGCCTTTATCCATCCTGAGAAGCCTGTGTAAACCTTTTGTCCACTGAAAAATTCATCTTCCTTAGAGTAAGCAGCACCACTCTGGGCTGGCAAATATGTACCAACAGCTCCTCTGTCCGTCAGGATCTTTTGGTAGAAATCGATGTCACCGGCATAAATCTGGTTAAGAAAGTCTATTGCAAGATCCCTGTTCTTTGAATTTTCAAGTACATACCAGCTTGAGCCGCCAAGATTAGAAGCATTGACTGCACCGGCTATATTTAAGCGAGGTGTGGTAGCAACTTTCCATTTACCTGACGAGGCTTTATCCGCCTTCACAGAGCCTATAATCCATACACCGGTTACAACTGATGCAGTATCACCGTTATTGAATGCTGCAACCCATTCACTCCAACCGCTTGTTTTCTTAATGATACCTGAATCAACAATTGCTTTGTATGTTCTAAACGCTTCTTTTAATGCATCATTATTTGATAAATTAACATTCCCCTTGTCGTCAAAATACCACTTCCCGGCCGACTGCATCATTATTCTCATCAGACCGCCATCGTCCAGACCAAATCCAATCATAGCTTTGCCGGTCTTCTCTTTAACCTTTTTGCCAATTTCTATAAATTTATCCCAGGTGATATTGTTCAAGTCTTCTGACTTGTAACCTGCCTTTTCAAGATAATCTGTTCTATAGAATAAACCGCTCACACCTGAATCAAAGGGAACACCGTAAACTTTTCCATCCAAGGTCATAAGACCAACCTTGTAATTTGCAAAGTCACTGAATTTAATCTTGTCTGTCAGATCAGCAAAAGATCCCGGATATGATTGAAGATATTTCTGTGCATTATAGTCCTCAATAAGAACAATATCAGGCAATCCAGCCGTTACACCAGAAGCCAGGTTTATATGCAATTTCTGTTCCACATCTGCCTTGGCAAGATCAGTAATTTCAAATGTCACTTTAGGATTGTCTTTAGCGTACCTTTCCGCTGCTTCTTGCATAATTGGAATATTAAAATTAGGATCCCACGACCAAATTGTTATTTCGCCCGACTTTTCTGTAGATTCTGCATATGTAACACTACTTACAATTAAAAACAAACAAACTACAACCAAAATTATAAATTTTCTCTTTAACATAATAATAGATTCCTCCTTCTTAATTTAAATTTAACTTTCAAATTTACAGTACCTAATTTGAATAAATACTAATACTGTATTTTTACCATTTTCACCCCCTCTGAATGCTTAAATTTATTCTCAACATTGCAGTTTAAGTTTTTCTTACTATAAGTTCTACATCTAACATTATTTTTTTGGCTTTTTTCCGATTACCATTTATACGAGAAAGTAATAGTTTTACACTTTCTATGCCTAACTCCTGTTTGTTTAATCTGATAGTAGTTAGCGATGGGCTCATAAGTGAGCTGAAGGATATATCATCATAACCGACTAACCCGATATCTTCTGGTATTCTTAAACCTTTTTCTTTTATAGCCTGCATGGATCCAAAGGCCATCATATCGTTGTAAGCAAAGATAGCGGTAAAATCTAATTTTTTTTCTAGCATCTGTTTGGTTCTTTCATACCCGTCTTCAATATTTATATCCCCCACGCTTACAAGCAATTCATCTAAAGATATTCTATATTTGTTTAATGCCTTTTTGTAACCTTCCAATCTGCCTTTGGCAGGAGATTTGTACAAAAATCCATCTATTAAGGCTATTCTTTTATGTCCTTTTTTAATCAGGTATTCTGTGGCCAGAAATCCCCCTTTAACCTCGTCATTGAATACAGCATCTATTTCAATATTTTCAAAATCTCTACCCACAACCACAAAGGGAATATTTGCATCAAGGAGATTCTTTATATCATCATCTCTATCTTGAACCGGGGCTATGAGTAATCCATCTACTCGTTTTGCCCGTAACAAATTTATCGCTTCTTCTTCTTTCCTATAATCCCTTTGAGTGTTAGCAAGAATTATATGATAATTTTTCTCCCTGGCTGCGACTTCTATTCCATTTAGAACTTCGGCATAAAACGGATTACTATTATCCGCTATTACTACTCCTATGGTTCCGGTCTTTTTGGTTCTTAAGGCCACAGCAGCCGCATTACGGATATATCCTAATTCTTTGGCGATCTGGCTTATCCGCTTTTTGGTTTCAAGATTAATATCCTGCTTGTTATTAATTGCTCTTGAAGCAGTATTTACAGAAACTCCTGCTTTTTCTGCTACCATCTTTAAGGTTATATACTTCATATTATCCCCTATCTCCGTTAACGTTACCGCTAACGTTACCGCTAACGTTACCACTAAAATATCATAAAATTTTATGTATGTCAAGATAAAGAGGGATAAGGAAGGATAAAGAGGGAATTCTTAACTTTTGTTGAAGTATTAATTAAAATAGTAATTTATTTAGGTAAAATTTATAAATTAAGGGTTTGATAAATCAAACCCTTAATTATTGCTCTAACTCATATTATTCTTTTCTTTTCGTACCGATGTTCAGATAATTAGCTATGTTAGCATCGGTATCTATGTGAAATTTAATCTTGTTGGTTGTTGAAGTTAAAAGGGTGGCTACGCCAGGACCGTGTCCGGCAATGACACAATCACTGTGTACTACAATCCCTACAGAGACCGCCCCTTCTCTGTAACTCCTTCCATAACTATTGTCCGCATCACTAATCACTACAATATCTCCAAATCTAATTTTGTCTAATTCATATTTTTCCACCATCTTCTTATCGGCAGTGGTAATATCATAATCACCGCTGGCCACACTGGCAGAACCCAATCCGGAACCCATCATTTTAGCTGGAATCTCACAGGTAACCGGCACGCTAATGGTGCCATCGCCCGTCTCTTCGATCTTCATCTTTTTTAAAAAAGAAGGGTCTAAATTAAAAACTTTTATCTCAGGATAATCTAATAACTTTAAACCTTGCCCATAAGCTTTGACCAAAATCTTATCCCCGATGCAAAGTTTCTCTAAAGTTTCCTGATTAAAATCGATTAACACATGTTCGATTCCTCCGTGATGACCGGTTATTACTCCTAATGCACCCTTGGCCTCTCCGCTTACTACCCGAGCTTGATTTCCCATACAGGCCAATATATTATAAGCACAATTAGGTCCGTCATCTCTCTTTTCTTCATTTACTACCGTGGAAACTCCGGGTTCAACATGGTCCGCTTCCCAACCAAAGGCACAATCACCAACTTTGATGTTATAAGTTATGCCGCCAACTCCGGGTACTACTACCGGTTTGCCATCATAAGTAATTCTGTAGGGTCCTTTCTTTACCGGATAACTTACCCTCCCTTGAACAGAAATCATCACTAATTTGTCTTTATTGGTTCTTAACATAGATCCTTCCGCCTTTCTTAACTTTTTTTAAATTTTTTAAGATATTTTTTATAAAATTCTATAATAAATAATAAGTAGAAAAATATAATAGCACATTACATCTGTTTTATTCCACGGGATATTCGAGCATATTTTCTCCTCTATGTTCACTTTTAATCCTCGATAAGCCAAATATTCCCAGTATTATTATGCCAAAACCGGCGAGCTGATAAAAGGTGGGAATCTCTTTCAATATAAACCAGGCTAACAAAATAGAAAAAGTCGGATAGACTGAAACCAGAGTTGTCGCCTTGGATAGATTTAATCTCTTGATAGCTCCATACCAGATAGAGTAGTGTAAGGCAAAACCGATAATCCCCTGGAATAACAATATCAACAAAACCCCTTTAACTCCCAATTTATTATACTGGTTCATTCCCTTTGCACTGCTAAGGATAAATAGAAATATCCCTCCGTACAATGTCCTTGCCGTGGCTATTAACATCGGGGTAATCTCTTTATGGGAAGTCATTAATCTCTTGCTAAAAAAATGAGCTATCTGCCAGCAAAGTGGAGTTAATAAGACCAGTAAATCTCCCCAGTTGAAAATAAACTCTGCTCTGTATATTACCACCAAAGTTCCCAGCATAATTATAATGGTAAAAAATATTTGTTTTAGGGTAATTTTCTCATTTAATAATATATAGCCGATAAAGATGGCATATAAAGGTTCTATTACTAATAAAATAGAGGAATTAATCCCACTGGTTAAGGTAACTCCGAAGAAGAAACAGATATTAGAAAGGGTAATGCCAAAAAAACCGATTAATAATAGGTGAAAAAAATAACTTTTATTAATTAGTATTTTCCAGTTTCTTTTAAGAATAGCTAATACAAAAAGAAAGACCCCGGCTATTAGACTGCTGAAGGTAGCAAAGAACAAGGGATTTATTAATCCTGTACCATACTTAATGATAATGGGCAGAGCCCCGGCTATAAAAATAGTAATGATAACAAAAATTATTCCTTCTCTTTCTGTCTTTTCCAATATGTTTACTCCAATTGAATTAGATCATTAGGGCGTATGCAATACGCCCCTACTTCTGGCTTCCGAATACTGGTTTCTTTTTTTCTTTCTTAACTATATACTCGATACTATATAGTTAATACATTCTACACTAATTCTGAAATTCCTGCTATTTTATAAAAATTGTGCTATAATTATTTTAGAAATAAGAATCTTTTCTTTTTCGTTCTAACTTTCTCCCATCAGGGGAAAGGAGAGATGAATATGAAAAAAAAGACAATCATCTTCTTTCTTATTTTAATATTTATTTTCTTTTACTCTCTAAAAGAAAATTACACTACTCCTAATTCGTCTATCTACCTTCTCCAGCTAAATGGTATTATAAACCCTATTACCTCTCAATATGTAGTCAGCGGGATTGAAAACGCTGAAAAAGAAGAAGCAGAATGTTTAATCTTACAATTAGATACTCCCGGTGGATTGGATACCTCAATGAGAGATATAATAAGAAAGATGCTAAATTCCACTATCCCTATTATAGTTTATGTCTCTCCTTCCGGCGGCAGGGCGGCCTCAGCAGGAGTATTTATCACCTTGGCCAGTAATATTGCTGCTATGGCTCCGGGGACTAATATCGGAGCTGCTCACCCGGTTGTTATGGGTGGAGAAGAAATTGATGAAGAAATGAAAGCTAAAATGGAAAATGATGCGGCAGCATATATTAAGACCATTGCTGAAAAGAGGGGAAGAAATACTCAGTGGGCAGAAAAGGCAGTAAGAGAAAGTGTATCTATTACCGAACAGGAAGCCATCGAGATCGGGGTAATAGAATTTATCGCCAATGATGTAGAGGAATTAATAGAAATTATTGATGGGGTAAGAGTAACCACTGCAAGTGAGACAAGGATACTTAAGACTAAAGGGGCAGAAATAATCCCGGTAAAAATGACTTTTAAAGATTTATTTCTCCATTCCCTGACCAATCCTAATATAGCTTACATCTTATTATTCTTGGGAATTTATGGTATCCTGGGTGAATTTAGCAATCCCGGCTCTTTTTTTCCTGGGATTGTTGGAGGAATAAGTCTTGTCTTGGCTTTTGTAGCTTTCCAGAGTATACCTATAAATTATGGAGGACTACTGCTCATCATCTTCGGTATTGTGCTCTTTGTTATAGAAGTATATACTCCTACTTTTGGAGTTCTTACTGCCGGTGGGGTTACCTCTCTTATTTTAGGTTCTTTTATGCTATCTAAATCTACAGTTCCTTTTTTAAGAATTTCTTTAGGATTAATTATCTCTATGTCTCTTGCTACCGCAGCTTTCTTTGTCTTTGCTTTAAGCAAAGGAATTAAGATTCAATGGAAAAAACCGGTTACCGGTAGAGAAGGTCTTTTGAGAAAAGTAGGAATTGCCAAAACTGACCTTACTCCGGAAGGCACCATCTTTATTCATGGAGAGAGATGGCAGGCTTCTACTGAAGGTGAATCAATTAAAGTAGGAGAAGAAGTGGAAGTATTAGAAGTAAAAGGCCTTAATCTTATAGTCAAAAAATATATTCGAAAGGAGTAAGTTAAAATGGATATAATTGCTAATCTACAAATTTACCTGGGAATTTTAATAATAGTTCTCCTAATATTATCTCAGGCTGTAAAAATATTGCGAGAATATGAAAGAGGAGTAATCTTCAGATTAGGAAGATTAGTCGGTGCCAAGGGTCCGGGGTTGATTTTGCTTATCCCTATTGTAGATAGAATGGTAAGGGTAAGTTTGCGAATTATTACTATGGATGTTCCAGCACAGGAAGTAATTACCAAAGATACTGTCCCGGTTAAAGTTAATGCGGTAATCTACTTTAGAGTAGTTAATCCGGAAAATGCAATAGTAGAAATACAAAACTTTATCAACGCTACTTCTCAAATCGCCCAGACTACCCTGCGTAGTGTTTTAGGACAGATGGAATTAGATGAAATATTATCCCAGAGAGAAAAAATAAATCAGACCCTGCAAAAAATTGTAGATGAACACACCGGTCCCTGGGGAATTAAGGTTACTGCAGTAGAAACTAAAGACATTGAATTGCCAGAAGGTATGAAAAGAGCTATGGCTAAACAGGCTGAGGCAGAAAGAGAAAGAAGAGCAAAGATAATTCATGCTGAAGGGGAGTACCAGGCCTCAGAAAAATTAGTCAAAGCCGCAGATAGAATTGCCAAAGAGCCCATTGCTTTAACACTTAGATACTTACAGACCTTAACTGAAGTTGCAACTGAGAAAAATTCTACTACTCTATTTCCTATACCTATCGACTTGATTAAACCTTTTCTGGAAAATTATGGTCCCAAAGAAAGTAAAAAGAAATAAATAAAGGTCATTCCTGAGGAAATAGGAATGACCTTATATATAATAACAATTTAATCTAAGCGGTAACTTTATATACTTTATCGCCATGGCGAACTCTATCTTTCACTTTAATGCCCACTGCATCACCGGTTTTAGCAGAATCTACAGGTTGGAGATCTATTTGCATAGAATTTATTTTTTGTTCAAAATCAGTAGTATATCCAACAAAATGAATGATATCACCCAAGCTTAATTCTCCATTTTCGATAACTAAAGCAGCGACACCTATTTTGGCAAAGTAATCAGTTACTTTTCCAATTAGTACTTCGGCCATTTTTTTACCCTCCTTTATCTTATCTATTTTTTAATAAGCTCGGGCAAAATACACTAAAGTAGAAGACTCCTTCCCACAATAAATACATTTTCCCGAAGCTTTTTCTTGCTCAAAAGGAATGCATCTTATACTTGCTTTGGTTTCTTCTTTTATCTTATCTTCACAATCTTTACTTCCACACCAATAAGTCTTGATTAATCCTCTCTGTTTTTCGATAATTTTTTTGAATTCATTATAATCGGAGGTATCCCGAATGTTCTCTTTTAAAAATTTTTTTGCCCGGGTAAAAAGATTTTCTTGAATATTATCCAATAATTCTTTCACTGTCTCTGCTAATTGTTCTTCTTTTACGGCCACCTTTTCTCCAGTATCCCTTCTTACCAACATCACCTGACCCTGCTTCATATCTTTTGGTCCAATCTCCAGTCTTAAAGGAACTCCTCTCATCTCCCATTCGTTGAATTTCCAACCGGGGGTATACCCATCCCGAATATCAATCTCAACCCGAAAATCTTTCTTTAGAATGGTACGGATACTCTCGGCTTTCTTCAAGACTTCTTTCTTGGTTTTATCGAACATAATGGGTACTATAATTATTTGAACGGGGGCAACCTTAGGAGGTAATTTTAAACCCCGTTCATCACCATGCACCATCACTAATGCTCCAATTAATCTGGTAGTCGTCCCCCAGGAAGTCTGCCAGACATATTTCTCTTTTTGGTCTTCATCTAAAAATTTAATATTAAAGGCTTTAGCAAAATTTTGTCCCAGGTTATGGGAGGTTCCCGCTTGTAAGACTTTGCCATCAGCCATAAGGGCTTCTAAAGTATAAGTATGTAATGCTCCGGCAAATTTTTCTTTTTCAGTCTTTCGCCCTACAATTACCGGTATTGCCAGGTCTTTTTCAATATAATCCCGATAAACCTTATTTAAAATTTTTAAGGTCTCCTCTTCTGCCTCTTGCTCGGACTTGTGGGCAGTATGCCCTTCTTGCCAGAGAAATTCGGTAGTCCTTAAAAACAAACGGGTCACTTTCTCCCAACGTACAATATTTACCCATTGGTTTATTAAAATAGGTAAGTCTCTCCAAGATTTAACCCATTTAGAGTAAAGACTGCAAATAACTGCCTCAGAAGTTGGACGTACTGCTAATCTTTCTTCAAGTTTTTGGTTACCTCCATGAGTAACCCAGGCAACCTCGGGAGCAAAACCCTCTACATGTTCTGCCTCTTTCTTTAATAAACTCTCAGGAATAAACAAGGGGAAATAAGCATTCTTATGCCCGGTTTCTTTAATTCTTCTATCTAAGCCAGCTTGCATGTTCTCCCATAAACCATATCCGTAAGGTCTGATTACCATGCAACCTTTTATAGTGGTATAGTCGGCCAGTTCTGCTTTTCTTACTACATCCACATACCATTGTGAAAAGTTTTTCTCTTTTGAGGCAATTTTTTTAACAAATTCTATATCTTTCTCCACCGATGTTCCTCCCTTATTTAGTCCTTATCTTATTACAGTCTTATAATATATTTATTAAGGATTTTACCATATTTTAATGCGATTGTCTAAAATTCCCTCGCATTGCGTATCGAGTATCGCGTATCGCGTTAAGAAAGGGGAAGAAAATAATAATGTATAATTTCTAGGTGCAGACTTTATGTTTGCCCGTGATGAGTAATGAGTAATTGATAAAAGTAGGGGCGCATTGCAATACGCCCCTACAGAAACTTGCAATTGAGAACTGGGAAACAAAAAATAACAAAGGACCATCCCCTGTCACTTTTTACTTCTTAACTTCTCTCAATTCACCTTCGGTCTTGGCTACTACCACTGCACAAGCAGCATCTCCAGTCACATTACAGGAGGTTCGAGCCATATCTAATATCCGGTCAACACCTGCAATTAGTGCTACCCCTTCTAAAGGTAGTCCTACAGAAGTAAGGACTATAGTCAACATAACCAAACCTGCCCCTGGTACTCCAGCGGTACCAATTGAAGCTAAAAGGGCAGTTACAAGTACGGTAAGCTGTCCACCAAAACCTAAATGAATTCCGTAAGCTTGAGCTACAAACAAAGCACAAACACCCTGATAAAGAGCGGTTCCATCCATATTAATGGTGGCTCCCAAAGGCTGGACAAAACTGGAAATGGTAGATGAAACACCTAAATTCTCCTGAGCACACCGCATTGAAACTGGAAGGGTTGCTGAACTACTACAGGTACTAAAAGCCAGTAACGATGCTTCACCAAACCCTCTGAAAAATTTCATTGGACTCATTTTAGCAATAATAGCAGTCATCCCTGAATATACTACTACCTCATGGATTATTACCCCTAAATAAACCGCAAAGATTAACTTGGCAAAAGGTATTAAAATTGACATCCCGTGGGTACCAACTGTAGTGGCAATAAGGGCAAATACGCCATAAGGAGCAACTTCCATTACTATGCCGGTAAGTTTATACATGGTTTCTGCAAAACCTTCAAAGAAGTGTAAAACTGCCTTTCCTTTTTCTCCTGCCTTGGTCATGGCATAGCCAAAGAAGAGAGCAAAGGCGATTACCTGAAGGACCACACCATTGGCCATTGCTCCAATTGGGTTCGTGGGGATTAGATTTACAATAGTGTCAACCAGAGAGGGAGCTCCTACTGCCTCTTTAGCCGGACCCTCTAAAACTAAATTCATACCTGCACCTGGCTGTAATATATTACCCAATAATAATCCAATAGTTATGGCAAAAGCAGTAGTTATTAAATAAAAGACAATGGTCTTACCAGCTACCCTCCCTAATTTTTTGGGTTCAGCTATACTGGCGACTCCTACTACTAAAGTCGCAAAGATCAAAGGAATAATAAGCATTTTCAATAAAGAAATAAAGATAGTTCCTATGGGTTTTATCCAAACTATTCCGGGCCCCCATATTGCTCCTAAAATTGCTCCTGATACAAAACCAATTAATACTTTTTGAAAAAGTTTCATCTCTAATTTTCCTCCATTTTATAATAATAAAAATTTTAAAAATAATCAGGCAATTTTTACCAATTTTGCTTATTATGCTCCTATACTGTCACCTCGCTTTCTGAATGGCGGCTTCGGCTAAAGCCTGGGTCGGGTCTATTATTGGAACTGAGACATCTCCCTCTTTTAGGATTAGGGGAATCTCGGTACATCCGGCAATTACTGCTTCTGCTCCCTTATCAATTAATTTTTGAGCGATTGATATAATGTTTTTCTTGATCTCTTCAGATAAATTTCCTGCCTTAACTGCGTAGATTATCTTCATAACTTTTTCCTTATCCTTCTCTTCAGGAAAGATGACCTCGATATTAAATTTTTTAAAGTGTTGAGAATAAATTTTCGTTTTATAAATACCTATGGAAGCTAAAAGCCCTACTTTTTGTATTGGGGGAATCTTTTTTCGGGTTTCTTTGACAGTTTCTTCAATCATATTCAATATCGGTATTTTGACACTTTCTTGAATCAAGGAAAGGAAATAATGAGCGGTATTGCAGGGAATAATTATGAAATCTGCACCGGCTTTCTCTAAGTTTCTAGCCGTCTCTCGTAAAGCCGGAAGAGGGTCTTCTCCTTTCCCTAAGATAGCCGCAGTCCGATCCGGTATCTTGGGATTATTATCAATAATTACCCTTAAATGATCCTGATCTTTTTCTGCAGGAGTTAATTTAATTATCTTATAAAACAGATCGGTGGTGGCTTCGGGTCCCATTCCACCTAAAATTCCGATAATTTTCTCTGGCATTTCTAATTCTTACTTCCTTTTTACCAGATTATATGGGTTTGCTCTTATTTTGAATTCAATATATTATACTACAAAAATACAAAAAATACTTCTTTTTTTTGTAATAGATTTCCACTTTTTATTTTTTAGTCTTATAAAACCTTTTTTTTCGTTTTTTTATACAAAATATTTAATGTTTTGGCATCTTTTTCTCTTGTTTTATTTTTTATTAATTCTAAAACCTTCTGCAAGAATTATTTAGTATACGTAGCATTTTAAGATAATTATTAAACAATTATAAAGACCTATAAATATTTATATTTTATTATTTAGCTACCACTGTCCTTTATAATATTATAATATAAGGGATTTACTATATGGATTAAATTACTGCTTAGCAGAACAAGCACATCCTTACATTTGACATAATTTATCGTGTACGATATAATTATAAAAAAATATATTTGGAAAAAATGGATAAAAATCATACAACAAGCGAAAAAGTTTTAATTACCTTAAGACAAATAATAAGAGCGATAGACATTCAATCAAAATATTTATATAAGCGCTATGGTCTAAGCGGACCTCAACTCATTATTTTACGAGAACTCTCCGGTGTACCAGAAATTTCTATCGGTCACTTAGCTAAAGAAATAAGCTTGAGTCAGGCAACTGTTACAGATATCCTGGATCGCTTGCAAGATAAAGAATTTATTATTAGACAAAGAGATAATTATGACAAAAGAAGAGTATTTATAAAAATCACCGAAAAAGGAAAAATAGCCATGGCCATTGGGACAAAACCTTCTCTTTTAAACGAAAATTTTACTCAAAAGTTCAATCAACTGGAAGACTGGGA
>Ga0222684_1000117_pt1 | contig 19664 bp, 21 predicted proteins | sample AntAcemetage1075_FD_181150 | JGI IMG/M metagenome (GOLD analysis project Ga0222684, IMG submission 181150) | Saline water microbial communities from Ace Lake, Antarctica - #1075 | ecosystem: Environmental > Aquatic > Non-marine Saline and Alkaline > Saline | place: Antarctica: Ace Lake...
TCATCCGTGAACTCCGTCTGGGTGTGTTTGATGTTCTGGTCGGCATTAACCTGCTCCGGGAAGGGCTTGATATCCCTGAGGTTGGGTTTATCGGCATTCTTGATGCTGACAAGGAAGGATTTCTGCGTGATGCGAAGAGTCTCATTCAGATCATCGGCCGGGCAGCGAGAAATGAACACTCGAAAGTGGTGATGTACGCTGATAAAATGACCGGCTCGATACAGTCAGCAGTCGGTGAGACCAGACGCCGCCGTAGTATGCAGATGGCCTATAACAAAGAGCACGGGATTATCCCGCAGACGATTATTAAACCTATCCGGGAAAAAGAAGTGGATATTACTGATGTGAAGCATCTGCCAAAGTCAGAAATTCCGAATCTGATTATTGAATTACAGGCCGGGATGCAGACCGCAGCGGATCTACTGGATTTTGAGCGGGCTATTTATCTGCGCGATCGGGTCAGGAAACTGGAACGCGAGCTTGCAGATGAAAAAACATGCAAGAAATGAATATTTCAGGAAAGAGAAATGGTGGTGATCAAGAGTCTTTCTCGATTCCCAGCACTTCAAGCTGATACGTCAGATCTTCTCCGGCAAGCGGATGATTTGCATCCACTACAATCGTTGTTTTTGTTACTGACAGAACCGTCACCAAGGTTCGGTTTCCATTTGGTAGGGTAATGCGCACAATCTGATCCTCTTCCGGCTCGTCTACAAGATTCAGTTTTTTTCGTTTCAGCTTAAAAATTAACCGTTTTTTATATTCTCCGTATGCCTGCTTCGCAGACAGAGTAATCGTTTTCTTCTCACCGATTCGCATGCCGTGAAGGGCAGCGTCAAATGCAGGGTTGATGGTTCCGGCACCAAGCACCGTGACTACTGGTTCATCATCGTATGAGGTCTCACCAATAGTTCCATCAGGACGGCGGCTTTCAAAGTGAACGGTGACCCGGTTTCCTTCCTCAGCGACTGACATAAATAAAAATTAAAAAAGTTCAGGCCTGTGGGAGTTGTTTTCCCAGCAGGGTGATAGTAAATGTCAAATCTTCTCCGACAAGCGGATGGTTGAGATCCAGCACCACACTGTCATTACGGATCTCTGAAACTACTGCAAGAGTAGGATTGCCATTACCATCAACCATGTATACGGTCTGGCCGACTTCCTGAACCATGCCCTCAGGCAACTGTCCGTTTGGCATCTCCATGACAAGACCCGGGTTATGGGCACCATATGCCTGATCAAATGGAATCGTTACGATTTTCGTCTCGTCAATTTTCATACCAACGACAGCATCATTAAATCCGGGAATAACTGTCCCCGTACCAAGGGTGAACGTCAGGGGCTCTTTTCCAACTGAGTAGTTAAAAACAACAGTGCCATCTGCAAGGGTGGCGGTATATTCAACGATGACAGTATCATTTGCTGTTGCATAGGCATCTTCTTCTGAAATTGCCGGCACATCACTGTCGGTGCATCCTGCAACGGTAAGGGCAGCGACACAGATTATGAGGAGACATAGGGTGATCAGGATCTTTTTCATAAATTCTCACGTACCTGTTGATCCTGGATCCTCAAAACGTTTCCCGGATTTAGCATGGCACAGGCATCGGCATCCAGAAACCCAAGACCTGCAAGCGCACCAATCCGACCCCTTCCCCCGAAAAGTTGGATCCCCGATTCTTTTGCACAGGCAATGGTCTCATCCATTGTGACTATTTCTTTCCGTACTCTTGAAGAAAATTGTCGTAATGTTTCAGGAATCAGAAAGCCTTCTCTGACTGCCACACCCCAGTCCGGTGAAAGAGTCCCATCCTCAATGATACGAAGGGCGTTTTGTATTACTTGTCCTGTCAGGTCGGGCTCAACCGCCATTTCGATGAAACTGCAGGAATTCCCTGCGGTGCAGTCTTGAAAGTCTGGTTTTAGCATTACCACATGGTGAGCGATAGGAATAACACCCTCAAGTTTTCCGAGAATCTCTAACAGTCCCAGTGCCAGTGCAAAGGTTGCACCACCCTCCTGGCTGTCGGTGTCATCCACGCCAATAAGAAGATGAGTCAATGCCCTTGTTTTCACTTCCCCTTCGACAATTCTGCCATTTTTTGCAACATTTACGCTGCAGACTCCTTCCGCACAGGCCATCATGTCAGTGAGTGAATAAGCAGGGCCTCCGATGCAGCGAATCCGCTGAATAATGAACCCGTCTTCTTTTCTGACTCCGGCAATGCCAACAGCTGAGGATGGATAGAGACCAATTTCAGTCTGAAAATTTCCCAGTGTTGCTTTTTCAGTCAGCAACATACCGTCACGCTCTGCTTCCCGGATTGCGCCTTTTGCGAGGCGGTGGTGGTAGGCGCAAAATGATGCGCATCCACTACTGGAACACTCATGGAAAATACGGACTTCATTACCGTCAACGGTGGTAAATATCCGTTTACAGGAACTTGAGACCATCGCGCTGGTCGTCATATAGCGAGCCGGACTTCGGCCTCGCTGTTCTTCCCTTAGGACGATACAGCGTTCACTGATCAGTCGGTTGATCCAGTCCTGCGCAGTGCTCCGGGGTATGTTTGCCGCAGCAGCGAGATCAGTGACTGTAAAAAACCCATTTCTGAGGGTCAGATCCCTCATCATCCGCAAGAGATCGCGGCGGCGCTCAAGTACTCCGGTCATAAAAATCGCGGATAAAAATCAGATCAGAGAGGATTGCGCTGGCTGTTTCCAGTGACCCTGCCCCCTTACCAATCAGGGTTATGTCACCCGCCAGATCAGTTTCTACAGCAACGGCGTTGAGCGTGTGCTGAACGATGAGGGTATGATTCCTGGGGAGCAGGCGCGGGGCGACCCGCATCTGTCCGGTTGCTGGAATCAGTTCTGCAATCAATCTGATGGTATAGTCTTCTTCTTCGGCTAGGGCAATTGCTTCGGTTGTGACCTGATCGATGCCGGCACAGTCTACATCATTTAGGGAAACATTTAGATTCCAGACTGCGTTTGCAAGAATCACGAGTTTAATCGCTGCATCAATGCCTTTGATGTCATACGTTGGATCGGCCTCGGCGTACCCTAACTCACGGGCTTCAAGTAGCGCCTGAGCATAGGTCAGTTTCTCATCGGCCATTCGGGTGAGGATATAATTGCATGTGCCATTTAAAACGCCAAAGACCCGGCGGACATCGTTGCCTGCAAGACCATGCCGAAGCGTCTGAATTATTGGGATGGCACCACAGACCGTTGCTTCAAAGCCGATGACAACTCCTTTTGTACTGGCAATCTGAGAAAGCTCCGGGTAGTGCAGGGCAATGGGTCCTTTGTTTGAAGTGACCACATGTTTTCCCCGTGCCAGTGCTTCTTTGATATAACTCAGGGCCGGTTCACCGGTCTCGACATCAGTTGGTGTTACTTCAACAAGAATGTCATAATCTGCGGTTGTCACGATATCTGCTGCTGAAAGGGTCAGATCGCCACAGATTCCCGAGTCCTTTTTTTGTGCCAGAATTGCTTTGATATCAATGCCCTCGCTTTCAATGACTGCACTTTTTGAATCGGCAACCGCAGTTACAACAAGTCCTGTTTTCTGCGTTGCAAGCACTTCCAAAACACCCCTACCCACAGCTCCAAGGCCAAGAATTGCAACCTTCATGCCAGCTCCTCCAGCGGTTCAATAATCATAAATCCTTTTTCTGAAGCGATTTCGTTCAGTATTCTGAGAGCTTTTTCTATATCGTCCAGGTTGTCACATTTCACGGTAATCTTCGCTGAAGAGGGCTCGTTAATAGCTGGCATCAGGACAGACAGTTCCCCGACTTCAGCAAAGCCAGTCGCATCAATTCTATCGACGGTGTCTGAGAGATCTGTATGCATCAGGTGACCAATCAGAATCACCGACCGACGGATTAGCAACCGTTCTTCGCCGACCCGCACCACATTGACGTTGTTGACTTTGTAAATCTCAAGAAGGCTGCTCAACATATCTTCTGGTAGTTCGAGCATGATCTGCACATCCAGAGTGTCAGATTTCACTCCCGGTTCGCGTTCATGAATAACTGAGATGATATTTCCGCCGAGCTCGGATATTGGCTGTAACGCACCGACAAGCTGACCCGGTTTGTCCAGCACTTCAAGATTCATTGATACCTGCACAGATTATCCCTACCTGTAGATGATGTATGACACAGAGGGAGATAAAGTCTATAGAAATAGGGAGTGAGATGTTCCTGATGATAGGCAGATTTCATCCCTGTCTAAGTTTCTGCTGTACCTTCAGGAAAAAATTTCTCTTGGTGTCAATAAAAAGTGCGGGGTCGGGGGATTGTTCAACGGTAATAATATCCCCGGCAGAAACGGTCCGGGCGACTCTGCCATCAAGCACTAATTCTGCTGGTTTATCGCTTTCAACACCAATCTGGAGTGTTCGTTCAGTACTGATAATATGTGGACGTGATGAGAGATGGTACGGAGCAAGCGGGACAATCAGATATCCCGGTATAAAGGGGTCAACAATCGGTCCACCCGCACTCATGGCATAGGCAGTCGAACCGGTTGGTGTACTGATGAGAAGACCGTCTGCCCTGAACTTTTCGGCTGAAATGCCGTCAACAATAATTGAAAAATTTAGCAGTTTTGCAGGACGTGATGTTACTATAAACGCTTCGTTCAGTACTTCTCCAGCCGGATCGCCGTTGATAGAAATGTCAATACGCATACGTCGCCTTACAACAAATCCCTGTTCTAAGATTGTAGCAAAAAATGCCGGTGCTTCTTCCGGCTCAAGATCTGCGAGAAAGCCAACGGTTCCAAAATTGATTCCAATCAGGGGTATCTGTTTATAGAGATTGTGCACCGTGTGCAGAACCGATCCATCACCACCGATTACAACGATCAGATCTCCCTCAATCGAAGAGAAGGGGGTCCCTTCCATTTCGAGTTCTCTTGCAGTTACTCCCTCGATATCGACGGTGTAGCCCAGATTTGTTAAAGTACTTGCAAGATCTTTCGTATAGTTTAGCGCGTCCTCAAGATCCGGCCGTGCAACTAAGGTACATTTCATGACATATTTTCCTGACCGGCGCGGATCTGTTCCAGCACGGCTTCATGGAGGTGTCCGTTCGTTGCCACCAGACAGCGCCCGTCTGTCACATCGTCAATGAATGCAGGGTTATCTTCATGGTCACCGGTCACTCTTCCGCCTGCTTCCTCACAGATGAGCATCCCGGCAGCGGCGTCGGTAATTCGTAGCGTATCCCGGAGATCAACAAACCCATCCAGACGACCACAGGCAACATAACAGAGTTCAAGTGATGAGGCACCTAAGAGTCTCCAGCGGCGAAGATTTCTGGCAAGGGGCAATATGCCGGTCGGATCAAAATGACGGCTGTACATACTCATTGAACTGGTCCGGAGGTCTGTGGTTTTAGAGACCTGGATTGGTTTATTGTTAAGAAATGCCCCTTTCCCGCGAATCGCCCAGAATGTTTCATTGTCTGGGAAATTATGGACAAAGCCTTTCTGAATCACACCCTGTTCACCCCATGCGACCGAAAGAGTATAGAAGGGAATTCCCTGAACTGCGTTAAATGTACCGTCAACGGGGTCCACATAGAGCAGTCCTTCTCCGGGTCCGTGAAACGGTATCATGCCGCATTCTTCGCTTAGCATTCCCGCAGCAAAGCCTCTATCCTCAAAAAATTCCCGCACAAGGTCTTCTGCTACTTTGTCGATATATTTTGTCGGCGTGCCGTCTGCGCCGTCCCCTACAATTTTCCCACCTTCTTCAGTACCGGCAAGCGGGCGTATTTTTTCTCCTACGTGGTCGGCCAGGGTCATGCAAGCGCGGATAAATTCCATCTATACAGGAAGATCGACGCCGCGGGTATTAAATCATCGGCTGGTCGTGACTCTCCGGAACCGTTTGTGAGCGAGTGGCAAATCCTGCCAACAACACGAAATAAATATCTCTTCTACCAATTAACAAGTAAGAGAGACTGATCATTATGAAGGAACAGACCGAAATAGGCAAACTCAAAGAAGGTCGTTATGCTGTTGTTGATGGGGAACCATGTAAAATCCTCTCCATTGCAACCTCAAAGCCGGGGAAACACGGTGCAGCAAAGTCCCGTATTGATGTTTCAGGCATTTTTGACAATGTAAAACGCTCCATTGTTCAGCCGGTTTCGGCTAAGATCTATGTGCCCATTGTCGAACGCCGCAGCGCGCAGGTTGTTTCACTTGCTGGCAATACCCTTCAGCTCATGGATCTCAAGGATTATGAAATGTTTGAGATTGAGCTTGAAGATGCCTCCAAAATTGAGGCTGGGCAGGAAATTCCCTACATTTCCTCTATGGGAAAGCGCAAACTCGGCATCTAAGGTTGATGCAACACTTTAACTACATTTTTTTCGCTGGCGCTGAGACACCGTACGAAACAGCACGGTATGTCGTTTTTGGCGTTCCTTATGACGGGACCTGTTCATTTTTACCCGGTACCCGGCGCGGTCCTCAGGAAATTCGGAGATATACCTGGAATTTTGAGGATTATTTACCAGAGTATGATCTTGATTTCTGGACATTACCTGTCTGTGATCTCGGTGATATCGAACCGGATTCTCTTCCGGAGACGGTTGTCTCTCAGGTAGAGGAGATTGTTACAGAGATTGCCGCTGACGGAAAAATCCCGGTACTGCTTGGTGGTGAGCACTCCGTAAGTGTTGGTGCTGTGCGTGCCCTGAAGCCAGAGGCAGTTGTTGTTTGTGACGCACATCTTGATCTCAGGGATGAATTTGGTGGTACACCCTACAACCATGCCTGCGCAACCCGGCGTTTTTATGACGATGGAGTCCGGGACATTACTATCATTGGGGCACGTAGCGGGACTCGTGAGGAATTTTCATTTGCCCGTGACCATCTGACACTTTACACGGCAGAAGATGTGAGAAAACAGGGAATTACAGCTATTCTGGAAGAGGTTACAAAAAGACTGGAAGGCAAGAAGGTGTATCTCTCTATAGATGCTGATGCCATCGACTGCTGTCTGACCCCTGGACTTGGCACACCTGAACCGTTTGGTTTAACGCCTCTCGATATCCGGGCAGTGGTGCAGAAAGTTGGTCCTTTTGTTATAGGGTTTGACTATATGGAGGTCTGCCCGATTGATCACGGGCAGGCGGCCACCGTTGCTGGCAAACTGATCATGGAGTTTTTAGCAGTTCACGCCACATCTCATAATATTACAAACAGTTTAGAGTGATGCATGAATGGTTTCTGTACTCATCTATGATGATTCAGCATTTGTCAGAAGTGTCTTAAGCGGGCATCTGAAGCGAATGCGCAATCTTGAAGTTGCCGGGGTCGCTGAAGATCTGGAAGATGCTGTCTCACTCATCGAAGAGACTTCTCCTGATGTGATGACCTATCATGTCGGAATGCTACAAAAGAAGGAACATGATATTTTTTCACAGTTTTCTTCTCTTGCTCATCTCCCGGCTATTCTTTTGCTTGCTGACCCACGGCCGGAAGACGGGATTTTCTGTGATATGGCCCTTGAAAAAGGGGCCGATGATTTTCTGATACTTCCTCCCAATAAAAGTCGGATTGAAGATGTGATGCCTGCTTTTGCTGAGAAAGTATTCCGGCTTGCCTATCTGTCCGGTACACCTGAGAAGAGGCGGAGTATTGGCTACCCTGCACAGGAACTTGTCGTAATTGGTTGTGGTGAGGGTGGATGTGAACAAACAGAAAATCTGCTTGCTGCATATCACCCGGACGCCCGCACTGCTGTACTGGTTGTCCCGGATCATTTGCCCTGTGGTTTTTCCCGACCATTTGCACGCCGCTTGGGGCGTATGACCGCCGCACCGGTTTCTCCAACTGAAGAGGGACAGATTCTGTGTGGTGGGGAGGTCTATGTCTGCACGGCAGGATTTGTGCCGCTTCTCAAACGAAATGATGATGGAGCAGTCATCGTAACTCATCCTTCATTATCTGATGTGCCTGAAGGAATTCTGCCGGTTGACGTTGGTTTTGCCTCAGCAGCCGAACAGGTAGGTGATCAGGTCACTGCCGTCCTGCTGAGTGGCAGAGGCATTGATGGTAATGAGGGGTCAAAAGTAGTTTATGGGGTAGGAGGAACGCTTCTTGCCATCGATCCGGAATCCTGCAAATATGATGAGATGGTAAGTTCTGCACGCATTTATGGCGCATTAACCGATTGCATCAAAGAAGAGGATCTTGCAGGAGAAATTGTCAGAAGACTGAAGAAAAATAGGCAGAACCATTCTCAATAATTCTCATCTATCGTTTCTATTTTTTATCATGATCTTTGATCATGGTTTCGGGAATTCTCAAATCACATGAAAATGCTTTGAGATAATAATCTGAATGTAGTCAAAGAAAATTTATTTCAGGTTATGCTGGCAGAATTTGAAAAACAACTGAATGATAGATATCTTCCCTATCCTTTTCCTATCTCAGCGTAATAAAATTCGCCAACCGAGCGCTGTTCCCGATCCAGATAACTGCCCGGTTTATTGATTCGCGGTCGGTTGTTCTTGTCACGCCGGAAGGTAATACCAAGTTCCTTTAAGAAATGGTTCATCCCTTCCCGCATTGAGAATGGTCCTTTTGCAATGCCCTTCACTCCCGGGACGCCATCAAAAACGAGCATTCGATCTGAGATCATATCAATGATGTAAATGTCGTGGTCAATAACCAGCACACCTGCATCGTTGTGTTCTGCATGGCGTTTGAGGATGCGAGCCAGTTTAACCCGTTGTTCGACATCAAGGTGAGCGCTGGGTTCATCAAGCACGTAGAGGTCTGCGTCCTGAGAGAGACAGAGGGCTATGGCAACCCGCTGTAGTTCACCACCGGACAGTTTGTCTATGGGTGACTGAAGAAGTATCTCCAGTGAAAGTGGCGCGAGAATTTCATTCTGGTACCAGGAAGTGTCATACTTGTTTGTCGCACGCCGCAGTAGATACTCCACATGATCTGAAGAATCTGCCTTGATGTACTGGGGCTTAAACGCAATCTTCACACCTTTTGTCATAGTGCCTTCATCAGGCGCGATTTCTCCTGCAAGAAGACCTGCGAGAGTACTCTTTCCGATACCATTTGCGCCGACTACTCCCAGTACCTCACCACAGCGGATCTCTCCGCCTTCGACATGCAGCGTAAAAGACGGATACTTCTTCACAAGATGAGGGAATTTCATCAGTGGTTCGTGGCAGCTATTACGTTCTGATGCCCGTTCTTCAAACGTTACCGCATACTCCCTGAAACGGACATTCTCCTCCTGTAAAAATCCCTCAAGGTACTGATTGATACCAATTCTGACTCCTTTCGGGCGGGTGATAATACCAAAGACGGATGGTTTTCCGTATGCGACATTTACGGTATCTGCGAGCATATCCAGAATCGCAAGATCGTGATCGACAATAACCACCGGTTTTTCTTCAGCGAGTTCGCGAATCAGATTTGCCGCTACCATGCGCTGGTAGATATCGAGGTATGGGGTGATTTCATCGAGAAAATAGAAGTCTGCCTCGCGGGAAAGACAGGCAGCAAGCGCAACGCGCTGCAGTTCTCCCCCGGAGATCTCAGTTATCTTTCGATCAAGAATCGTCGTGAGCTTGAGTTTTTCGATATAATAATCTAATTTTCCCCGCTCATCGGTGGTCCTGAGCAGTTCAGTGACAGTCCCTTTGAATGCCTTGGGAATATAGTCAATATATTGGGGTTTGAGCGCTGGCTTTACCGCACCGTCAGCGACCTTTCGGAGGAACTCAAAAAGTTCGGTTCCGGTATAAAGTTTTAAGATATCTTCCCATCGTGCCTCACTCTCAGGGTTGCCGAGGTTGGGCATTAACTGGCCGGAAAGAATGGAAACAGCAGTACTCTTTCCAATACCGTTTGCTCCAAGTATGCCGGTCACTTTCCCTTCAACCGGGGTTGGCAGACCATACAGCGAAAATCCATTCTGGCCATACCGGTGTGTCGGAAGATCCAGCTCTTCAGGAAGCATGACGATATCAATCGCATCAAACGGACATTTCTTTACACAGATGCCACACCCGACACAGAGTTCTTCAGAGATTACCGCCCGTCCGTTTTCACCGATAACAATGGTTTCGTCACCTGTGCGTACCCGGGGGCAGTAGAGAATACATTCGGTGCTACATTTTTTGGAATGGCACCGATCCTTATGAACAACAGCAATCCGCATAGGTTATCACAAATAAAAGTGGTTTAAATTGTCAGAAGAAGGGTCCAGGAGATAAACCAGAGTGAAAAGGTCATGAAACCCTGGAAGAACCAGTCCTTAGCACCAAGTTTGGTATAATCAATTTTGAAAATTAAGAAAATATATTTCTGGAAGACGATAAACGCCAGAAGAACTAAAATCCCAATAATTCCCCGTGCCTCTCCTTCCGGTGTTGAAGTGTCTCCGATGACCAGAAAACAGATCGTTCCCGCTATAATTCCTAATATACAGGCAATTGCCGTGCGGTAGACCCGTTCAGTATATTGCTTTATTTCATCCTCCGGTGTCTCTACCGGGGTTGAAATATTTGTTTCGCTTATATCCTTCTCCTGACTCATGACGACACCAGTGGTTATTATTGGTACTCAGACAATATTTAATTTGGTACATTCATGGCGACACAACGTGGAATGAGCGGAATCGACCTGATGGCAGTCAGCAGTGAGCTTAGCGTAAAGCTACCGCTCTGGATTGGCAAGATCTATCAGTATGGTCCGGGAACGTTCGGGGTGCGCCTCAACGGAGAAGACAAAGCAAAATATTATCTTCTAATCGAAGAAGACCGGCGTTTGCACCTCACGGATACCCTGCCGCCAGCACCGGGAAATCCTTCGGGATACTCGATGTTTCTGCGCAAATATATTCGAGGGGGAAGAATTCTTGAGATTCGTCAGCATGGTGTGCAGCGGATTCTCGATATCACGGTTGGGAAGAGTGAGACGCAGTATCATATGATCGTTGAGCTTTTCAATGATGGGAATATTCTGCTCTGCGATGCTGAATATACTATTATTCAGCCACTGCACCGACGAAAATATCGGGAACGGATGTTGACAACCGGCGTAATCTATGAATTTCCCGGTGAGGACGTAACGCAGGTTTCGGAGGATCATCTTCGGGAAATCCTTCAGACTTCTGATCAGGATTTGGTGCGAACCCTCGCGACCCATCTGATGCTTGGCGGAAAATTTGCTGAAGAAGTCTGTGCACGGGCAGGTTTTGAAAAAAACAGTCCTGCGGGTGAGGCAGAGGCGTCGCAGCTAACAACGGCTTTTACCGAACTGCTTGATGAAATCCGGAATAAACCATACCCTGTTATTACTGCAAAAGGATGCTGGCCTATTCTGTTGCAGGGTGAAGAAGAGAAAGAATCATTTGCGACATTTAACGTAGCCCTTGATGCTTTCTTCCCAAAGGCAGCAGAGAAGAAACCCGAAAAGGAGAAAGGGCGAAAACTTTCAAAGGAAGAGAACATTAGGCACCGGCAGCGGGAAGCAATCAAAGGATTTGAGAAAAAGATTTCACGAAATGAGGTACTTGCTGCCTGTCTCTATGCCCATTATTCAACAATTGATGCCCTGATTACAACTCTGCGTGCAGCATCCTCTGATCATTCCTGGCAGGAAATTGAGTTAGCACTGAAAAAAAGCGATTTGCCGGCAGCACAGATTATCACTAGGATTTACCCTGATGAATCGGCGGTTGATGTCCTTCTTGATGAGAACCGGATTAAGATTTATGTTCATGAGAGTGTGGAGGTTAATGCCGGGAACTACTATGATCAGGTGAAAAAATTCCGGCGGAAAAAGGAAGGTGCGATTCGCGCTTTAGGCGAACGGCTCGCTCAGGATAAAAAACAAGCGAAGAAAGAAAAGGTCTGGAACTTTGAAAAGCCGAAATGGTATCACAAATTTCGTTGGTTTGTTACCTCTGATGGTACCCTTGCATTGGGAGGAAAGAGTGCCGGAGAGAATGAAGAATTGGTAAAAAAATACTTCGAGGGCAATGATACATTCCTGCATGCTACCGTCCATGGTGGTAGTGTGGTGCTTGTCAAAGGACCCACAACCTGTTGGGACGAGGTTGGTGCATTTGCTGCCTCCTACTCAAATGCCTGGAAATCAGGATATTCTTCGGTAGATGTTGATGGGGCATCACGGTCACAGGTTAGTAAAACACCGGAATCCGGAGAATTTGTTGCAAAGGGTTCGTTTGTCATCCGTGGCGAGCGGCAACATTTCAAAAATATGTCGGTTGGTATTGCTATTGGTATCAGAACAGAACCAACTGTAGCGATCATTGGCGGCCCCATCCATCCGATAATTGATCAAACGGTGCACAGTGTAATTCTGCGTCCGGGTATTTATGAACCAAACGATGTTGCAAAGAAGATCCTCAGGGAATTCAAGGGAAAAATCTCTGCTGAGGAAGAGAAAGCATGGAAACGGGTACTGACTGGTGAACAGGTCGCGAAATTTGTTCCACCAGGAGGTTCAGAAATAGCGGAGATTCGATGAAAGCAGACTTCCGGGATTTTAAACAGCGAACTGGAGAAATACGACTATTTCCTGAGACGATTGACGACCTCTGGCATCTTCGTCATCTGGTGGGTGCAGGTGATCTGGCATTTGCCCTGACCTTCCGGAGTCTTGATGGTGCAACCGACAAACTCCGTCCTGAGAAAACAGAGAAAAAACCAGTCCGTCTGGGCATTAGGGTTGAAAAGGTTGAATTTCACCCTTCATCACTGCGTCTGCGCATAAGTGGACCCATTGAGCACGGGCCTGATCTCGGTTCGTATCATACCCTGAATCTTGAACCCGGACAGGAAGTATCAGTTATCAAGACGTGGCGGCCGGTTGATCTGGAACGGGTTGACAGAGCTGTTGCTGCTTCGACACAACTGGTCCATGTCGCGACGATTGAAGAAGGCGAGGCCCAGATCTTCCGAATACGGCAATATGGCCCTGAAGAAATTGCTGTAATTCGTAGCGGTTCCGGGAAACGGGAAGGGGTTGACGCCCGCTCTGCGTTTTTTGCAGAAGTGATTTCTTATCTTCAGGCTACTGAAGGACCATTAATTCTTGCGGGACCTGGTTTTGTGAAAGAGGATTTGGTCAAAGTAATCCGAAAAACAGCACCTGAACTTGCCGTCCGATGCACCACGGCAGAAACCCGAAGATCGGGACGCGGGAGTGTGCAGGAAGTGATTGGTAAAGGTGTGCTGGACAGAATCACCGAAGATCTGCAGCTTGCCCGTGAGGTGCAGTATCTCGATGAACTTCTTAAACGGATTGGTGCTGATGACAGAACCTGTACCTATGGCTTTGATGCCGTGTTGCACGCGGTCAGGTTTGGTGCAGTTGAGACGCTACTGGTGGTCGATGAAAACCTCCGGGATCAGAAGACTGAGGATCTCCTGGAAGAAGCTGAAGGAGTGCGGGCAGCAGTAGTGGTCCTCTCAGCTGATTTTGAACCCGGTGCTCAGCTCAGTGCCCTTGGAGGGGTTGCAGCATTGCTTCGTTTTGCCATCTGAATAATGCTCGTATACCTTTGGACATGAATTTGGGAAAACATAATAATCTTCAGGGGAAATATCACATCAATGCGATCATTGGTTCCTGTGCTTGCTTCCATTTTGATTTTAGTACTGGCGGTGTGTTCTGCTGGCTGTTCTACTGCCCAATTTGGTGATGCTTGGTACGAAAACGGATCACTTTCTCTTGAGATCCAGAATGACGGCGAACCACGACAGATTGGTGTGCAGGTTACAGTCTTTGATCTTGCGAATTTCAGGCAGGTAGAACTTGGAAAATATGTTCAGGCCATTGATCTTAAGGCTGGCACCAACGTCTACCAGTTACCTATCGCTCTTTCTCCAGGCCCCTATAAACTCTGGCTCTATAGTATGGAAGAGGGGGAACGAACCGGATGCCAGATCAAAAATATCGATGTTTTGCCCTGACCCAATCAAATGGTGACAATATCATGTTTGACTACACCATACCACCCGCTATGTTATTTTTTTGCGTATATCAGCCCTAATTTAATCAGAGGGACTTATCTATGAATCAGACACTTCAAAACCGGACCCGGATGACTGATGCAGCACGGAGCATTGCCCCTGCTGATTGTGTTTTTCAGAATGCTTTGGTATTTCACCCTTTTACCTGTGAATGGGAGAAGACGAACATCGCGGTTAAAGACGGCATTATCATTGGTCTTGGGGACTATGAAGGAACAGAGACGATTGACTGTAAGGGTTCAAAAATTATTCCGGGTCTTATTGATGCCCATCTGCATATCGAGAGTTCCCTGTTAACTCCCGGAGAATACGGGAGGTTGGTGCTTCCTCATGGTACAACAACCGTGATCGCTGATCCACATGAAATTGCAAATGTTGCCGGTGCAGCTGGCATCAGATATATGCTGGCCGAAAGCAGGAGAACACCACTTGATATTTTTTTCATGTTGCCGTCCTGCGTGCCGGCGACACCCTTTGATAAAGCCGGTGCTGAATTATCCGCCTCAGACCTGCAGGAATTTCTTGGTGACGACCATGTCTTAGGTCTTGCAGAGATGATGAATGTTCCCGGTGTGCTGGCAAACGATCCCACGGTTCTTGAAAAGCTTGATCTCTGCTCCTGTATTGATGGGCACGCACCGCTTTTGTCCGGGCCTGATCTTAATGCCTACATTCTGGCCGGAATTCAGAGTGACCATGAATGTACCAAGGCAGAAGAAGCAGCAGAAAAACTTCGGCGCGGTATGTATCTGATGCTGCGTGAAGGTTCAACCGAGCACAATCTCTCAGCACTCCTGCCGGTTGTGACTCCCTGCTCGCTTCCCCGTTGTTCGTTTGCAACCGATGACCGGCACGCAGATCTTCTGGAAGCAGACGGCCATATCGACGACTGTATCCGGCGGGCGATTGCTGAGGGCTTAAAACCTGAATTTGCTTATCGCATGGCAACACTATCGGCAGCTGAACGGTTTGGACTGCATGACAGGGGAGCTATCGCACCGGGATATGTGGCTGATTTCTGCTTCATTGATGATTCCGAAGAATTCACAGTTCTGAAGACTGTGAAGAATGGTGTCATTGTCAGGGATCTGAACTACCAGAAACCAGGTAGGATTGATGCTGTCTTCTCCTGTCGTCCGCTCCTGCCTGAAGATCTGAAGATCGTAGGGAAAGGGAATGCACGGGTTATTGGTTTGGTGCCCGGACAGATTCATACTTCAGCGTTACAGTTCCCAATCGAACCCGAACAACTTCCTGATTTTGACCGGGACATTCTGAAAATGGTCGTATGTGACAGGTATCATGCCTTAGGTTCGGGGGTGGGTCTGGTGCATGGATTTGGATTCACCCACGGTGCTCTTGCCTGTAGCGTTTCTCATGATTCGCATAATATTATCGCAACTGGTGCCAGTGATGAAGAAATTTGTAAAGCTGTCAATGAAGTCATTCGCCTGCAGGGAGGTATGGTGGCAGTTTGCGATGACGCCATAACAGCGCTGCCACTTGACTGTGGCGGACTGATGTCCACTCTTCCGTATGAAGATGTCTGTGAACGTCTTAACGCCCTGAACAACGCAGCAGAGCAGATGGGAGGCATTGCAAGTCCGTTTATGTATCTCTCATTTCTGGCTCTTACGGTAATTCCTGAACTTCGGCTTACCAATCGTGGTGTTTTTGATGTCCTCGCCTTTGCTGATGTTCCACTCTTTGAAGATGGACTCTAACAAGTCACTCATTTTTCTCGTTTGGATCACAGCATGGTTACCAAACGGTTGCTCCGGTAAAGGCAGTAATCAGCAGAATAAGTATTGGCTGGTGCACAAGATAGATCAGGAGTGAATGGCGTCCGGCCATTGAAAGAAAAGCGGTGCACTGACCCGGTCTGAACGGGAGGGTGAAGCCCCGCTCTCCTTTGGGGTATGCTCTTGTGCCTGCACAGATGCCAAGAAGTACAACACCAAACCATGGAATCAGTGGTTCATAGTCCACACTGTAGAACGTTTCCGGCCGAAAACCAAGCCAGATGAGCCATTCCGGTCCCGGAATCATCGAAACCAATGGGCCAAGGCAAAGGAGGAGAATGCCCACGATAAGGGCAAGGCGTGGTTTTCCCAGTACAAGTGGGGAAAGTATCACAGAAAGTCCAATCAGATGCAAAATTCCAAAAACAATAAAACCTTCTCCCAGATACAGCCAAGTCACAAAGGTAATCAGAAAGCCAAGTGCAAGGAGCTTCAGTCCCCGAATGAGATATTTTTTTATGTTTTTTTGTCCGGGAAATCGCTGTTCTGTGCGTGCGTGACTAATGGAGAGAGATATCCCTACGATAAAAACGAAGATAATCGCACAGGCGTATGCAAAAAATCTCCAGAAACCTGTTGTAACCGGAATATCCATGACGCCAAAGAACGTCAGATCAAATAGTGTATGATAAAGAACCATCATCCCAATAGCAATACCACGGGTTCCATCGATCTCAGGAAATCTCGAGGTACTGCTTTTGGTCATCGGTGGGATTGTCAGCATATGCTACTTATAATTTTTGTTCAAAACAAATAGGTATAGTAGTATGAAAGATGAACATATCATTGAAGCAGCAGGACGGACGCGGGTCGTCATCAGAGACGGTGTGGTCGTTTCTGTCGGAAAACCAATGATTCAGTCCTGCCCACTTGCGAAGCGCTTTTCTGTCCCGGTTGATCCCATCACTCCGGAACAGGTGCAGAAAAATATTGAAGGAAGAATCGCATCGTTTGGAATGTGCACTTCGGAACGATCTGTGGAGTGTTCTGATGATTTTGTTCTCTTTGGTGCGTCTGAACTTTTAATGCAGGGACTTCGGTCTGGTAGTATCGATGCGGTAATACTCGCCTGTGATGGTGCCGGAACTGTCATCGCACCAACACCTGAGCTGGTCCAGGGAATAGGGGGTAAGATGTCAGGTCTTGTTAAAACAACACCCATCCCTGCGGTTATTGAGCGGATTGAGGCAGCAGGCGGTATCGTAGTTGATTCAATTCATGCATCAATGGATCAAATTCGTGGTGTTCAGGAGACCTATAAAGCAGGATATTCTCATCCCGCTGTGACGACTGCATCGGCGGCAGAGGCAGCAGAATTGCGATCACGGTATCCTGACATTCTGTTAGTTGGCGTACATACAACTGGCCTTTCTTTTTCTGATTCAGAGATTTTGATTGATACCTGTGATCTTCTCTATCCCTGTGCGTCACAAAATCTCTGGAATCTGGCAAAAGATAAAGCACTCCTTCAGGGTGGTGCAGCCGTACCGGTCTTTGCATTGACCCAGATCGGAAAAGAGCTTGTTCTTGAAAAAATGAGATGTTCAGATACACCCCTATTTGTGAAGAATCAGGCACTCCCGGTTGTCGGGACGAAGAGGCCTGAACCACTTTGTTAATCTGAAAGATTCAGGATTGTCAGGATTTCACTGAAGGTATTGATGGTGTGGTGCGGCTGAATTGATGGATACGGTATCTTCATCCAGTCTCCATAAATCGCATACACCGAGGTCATTCCCATCGTGTTTGCTGGTTCGATCTCACGGCGGGGGCTATCACCAACGACCCAGTAACGCTCTGGAGATTCTGAATATTCAGTAATCCCAAGAGAAGTCAGGGCAAACCTGAAACATTCTTCATCGGGTTTTCTCCTGCCTGAGAGATCGGGGGTGCTCATGCCTGAAAAAAAGTGGTCGATATCATTCTTACGAAGCCTTTTTTCTGCTTCTTTTGATTCGGCATCGGTAATAATGCCCATAGGAATGCCCTCTGCTGACAGGGTGTGAAGTGTCTCCTTCACCCCATCATACAGATGTGTTTTGGAGAGTTTGACCTCTTCATAGGTTTTTGATGCCTGATGAAAAAGTTCCTCATCCTCAATACCAAGATCATGCATGTATGCTCTGATATTTTCGACATTTTCATATCCCCGTCCTCCACTGAGAAAATAGCGTAAGAGGGTTGTTGGGTCGCCCTGCTGAATGGTGTCTATTACTGCCTCGCATGAGGCGATTTTTGCTGAATAAAAGTCGTGGAGCGTATTGTCCATATCAAAAAGAATGGCTTCAGGGAATTGGGCTGTCATCTTCCTGTACCTGTTTTGTGAAGAAAGTTTATGGTTCCTCCCCATCCGGCATGTTTTGCTGGTTTCCCGATAAAAACTGCATCTTTGGAATTTCTTTATAGAGCCATCCGGAAAGCAATGGAACAACCCGGGGCATGATGACATAGGTGAGCAGGGAGATGGTAATGGCTGGTGTAATTGCTAATTTTAGAACAAGGGGGAGTGGTTCGATAATCATCCATTCCAGCGGAATCGTCACGCAGAGCAGTGCCAGACAACTGCCCATGTAACAAGTGTCATCTTCCACTTGGGCGGTGGTGCCATGACCCGCGGACCGGGAAGAGAAAACCAGGTCTCAAGGCCTGAGAGAGTAAAACGAGTTGCTGGTTCAGTTGATACAGCATACATTCTCTGAATAATATGTCTATGAGTTTCGCAGGAACGCCAGGATGCCAGATGGGTTTCAGAATCGAAAGTGAAGAGAACTTTGTAATCGTTCCGTCCTTTTTCAGGGCGGATTACACTCACAGAAAGGCTGCCTGGTACCGTTTCGCACTGTTGATAGGTTCAGAAAGAGCCTGTTCAAATAGTTCTTCTTTACCCCGTTGCACCTAATGCACAACCATTCCTGTCACCGGCTGTTCATCTGTTGCGAGAGACGAATCCTTTCGATGAGAAGCTTTCACAATATACAGTACTTTAAAATCTGACAGAACGCTCCTCACAGATTCACCTCAAAACACCACTCAAAACTGTCCACGATGCTCCTATTTTCAAGTTAATCTTCCAAATTTCGGTTTGATCGGGTAATTCTTCAAAAGTTAATTAATTCTGCCCACATCCAACAATAAGACTCCTTCAATGGCCTACAAAGATCATAACTCCGATCCGTATGCACTGATCCATGAATTATAGTGGCAAAACAACAATTTCCATTGCAAAAATGATCAACCGGACGATAGCATACGCTCATCGAACCGGCACAAAGAGAGTAACTGGTTACGCTTCAGGATATTGCTATGTCATCAACACTCCGAACCAAAAACTTCTCCATTGCTTCTGAGAGTATTATGGTGCTAAAGTGATCCAACTGGAAGAGATCCGATACAATCACTTTTGGACCACGTTGCAGTTTCCTAAAGTGTTTCCATTGGATTGCGATCCAGCAGTTCTGATACAGAAATGCAATCAATGCATAAAAGAACCGAATTACTGGATCCTTGCTGGTGGTCTTTGCTTTGGTGGTATTACGCATCCTGTAAGAAGATTCAATACTGAATCGATGCGAGTATACCTCCCGGACCTTTCGTGGAGAAGCAGACATGCCAAAAACCACAAACGGATGACGGAGGGCTCCATGTTTTCCCTTTTTTCCCATCCGGTAATGAACACAATTACAAACAGTAATCTCCAGAATGTTCGTTTTTTGGGGATTCATGGTATACTGGAAGTATTTTGATTTTCGTCCTTTTATCTCCTTTTTCAATATTTCACTGTTGAGTTTCAATGGAA
>Ga0222684_1000120_pt1 | contig 19522 bp, 19 predicted proteins | sample AntAcemetage1075_FD_181150 | JGI IMG/M metagenome (GOLD analysis project Ga0222684, IMG submission 181150) | Saline water microbial communities from Ace Lake, Antarctica - #1075 | ecosystem: Environmental > Aquatic > Non-marine Saline and Alkaline > Saline | place: Antarctica: Ace Lake...
GGGCAAATGAGGTAAATGTCTTAGATTTGTATGTGGTCTTTCCAATGTAGTCAGCTCCGTTATTGTCAATCCATGGTGTATCCCGGAAATATTTATAGACAATTTTAAAAAAATTCCCGATTCCCAAGCTCAGGCTTTACAACTTCACATTTTCTCTGTTATCGTTTTATATTTTTTATTGTCAGAAGAATCGTCCCTCTGACACTTGGCAAATAAGAAAATCCTGGCCTTTCTCCCGGAATAAATAAATCCTTCCCTCTCTACATCACTAATCAATTTTTTCTCTGATCCCCTGGCCTTCTCAAATGAAAGCAGGCCCTCGGGTTTTAAGATTCGATACATTTCAGATACCAAATTTTCCAGTCCACCGGCGATATAACGAAGACCAAAAATAAAAGCAAGGTCAATACTTTGATCTGGTAATCCGGTATCAGATGCATTGGCAAGAATAGGATTCACATTTTTAATTCCTTCTCTCTCCACCTTTTCTTTAACTTTTTTTATTGCTAGCGGATGTGTATCTACCGCATAGATAGAACCCTCTTCTCCCACTATTTTTGCTGCAGGGATGGTAAAGAATCCTGGACCACATCCCACCTCCAACACTTTTTGTCCTGATTTTATTCCAGCTACTTCTAAAAGCCGATATGGATTTCTAAAAATCGGAACAAGTGGATTGTCATGCATTAAAGATATTATCCTAAAAGCAAAATTTGAATGATGGTATCTCTCTTCAATTTTATTTTTCATTTTCTCTATCTCCTTTTATTTGCCTACTTTTTTATTACTTCCAATACTTTCAAGTATTTTCAACACAATTTTTGATTAAAATTCCTCCCTGATAGATTGCCTTACAATTTTTTAATTTACCCATTTTTTCTACTCCTATTTTTAATATTGAATTATCATTCATTATTGTGTAAATTATAACATGGTTTTTTTGTCAAGAGAAAATCGAAAAATATTTTAAAAATTACTGAATTATTGAGCTATCGACAAGCTCACCTCGTCGTTCTACTTTCTCTTCTTTGCATTATAAATATACACATGTTAGAATATATTATGACTTTTCAATAATCTTAAAAAATTATTAATCTTAATGTTTGCGGATGTTTATAGAAATGAAAAATAAACAAATAAATAATCTAAGAAAAGAAAATTATCCTGTAAAAACTCAAACTTTGGGTGAGGAAATCGCCAACAGCATTACTCACGGTATCGGAGCAGGTTTAAGTATTGCTGCCCTGGTAATTTTAGTAGTTCTTGCCAGTAGACGCGGTGATGCTTGGCGAATAGTGAGTTTTAGTATCTATGGAGCTTCGCTTATTTTACTTTATCTATCTTCCACTCTTTATCATAGCTTTGTAAACCCAAAGATAAAAAATATTTTTAGAATTCTGGACCATTCAGCAATTTATCTTCTTATTGCAGGGAGTTATACTCCTATTACCCTTACCTTTATGCGGGGACCCTGGGGTTGGACTCTCTTCGGTATCGTTTGGGGTATAGCCATAGGAGGTATCACTGTAACCATACTTCTTCTTGATAAACTTAAAGCCTTATTGGTCTTATCTTATGTTGTTATGGGATTGATTATTGTCATTGCCTTCAAACCAATGATACAAATGGTTCCCAAGGGAATGATTGTTTGGCTTTTTATCGGAGGGGCTTGTTATCTTTTAGGAGTAATCTTTTATTTATGGAAAAGATTGCCTTACCACCACCCCATCTGGCATGTATTTGTCCTGGGTGGAAGCATTTCTCATTTTTTAGGTATATTGTTTTATCTTACCTAAAAATAGGGACACATCCTATTTTTTAATTCATTTTAAATTGCCATTTTCATCGAGCTTTATTACCCAGACATCCTGTTTTTCAGCGTATATTGTCCAAATAAATCCGGTAACTACATAACTTCCATCTTCAGTCTGGATAATAGAAAATCCCATATCCTCACTACTTCCACCAAAAGTCTTGTCCCAAGTAAGGGTATTTCCCTTATTTTCACCAAACGCATAATTAACAAATAAAAAAGAAATTAGTGTCAGACACAATAACAATTTAATAATTACAGATTTTCTCATAACTTATACCTCCTTTATAAGGTAACTTTTATGGAATCATATTTAATTTTTCCTCAAACTATCTTTTTTATTCGGAGAAATTTTGCAAGTTGCGTTTTATTTAACAAATAATAAATTATACCCGGGTTAGATGAATAGGTTTACCGACTATCCCTTCAGCTGCTTCTGCAACGGCTTCTGCCAGGGTAGGATGAGCGTGGATAGTATTTACAATCTCTTCGGCAGTAGCTTCCATAGACAAAGCCAGAGTTCCTTCGGCAATCAAGTCACTGGCGTGTGCTCCTAAGATGTGAAAACCTAAGAGTTTAGAAGTATCAGCGTCAGAAATTATTTTTACCATCCCTTCAGTCTCTCCCATACTCAGAGCCTTGCCATTGGCCATAAAAGGGAATTTAGAGACTTTAATATTATTATTTTCTTTTCTTGCTTCCTCTTCGGTTGGCCCCACGCTGGCTACTTCAGGCATAGAGAATACACAATTAGGGACCACCTTATAATCCATCAAAGTCTCTTTGCCAGCGATATTCTCTACCGCTACTATCCCTTCTCGAGAAGCGACATGGGCTAACATTATCTTGCCCACCACATCCCCGACTGCATAGATACCGGAAATATTAGTCCTCATCTTTTCATCTACTTTAATCGCTCTTTTATCTAACTTAATACCCAGTTTTTGGACATCTATATTTCCCAGCTCAGGTACTCTACCAGCAGCAAATAGTACTTTTTCGGTCTCTAATCTCTTCTCACCATCAACAGTAGAAACCAGAACTTCTAAATTCTCATTGGTCTTCTTTATCTCCTTAACTTTACAATCAGTAAGAATTTTAATCTCTTTCCTTTTTAGGAGCTGAGTAAGCCTGTGGGCTATCTCTTTATCTATAGGGAGTAAAATTCTGGGGAGCATCTCTACTACGGTGACTTCCACTCCTAAAGCCTTAAAGATACCAGCGAATTCTATACCTACTACTCCTCCTCCGACAATTAATATCCTGGAGGGTAGTTCGTTTAAAGATAGGGCTTCATCACTGGTTATCACTCCTTCACTTTCTATGCCCGGGATAGGAAGTCTCATCACCTTTGAGCCGGTAGCAATTATGATATTTTTGGTCTTTATAACCTCTTTTTCTCCTGCAGTATCCCTAACTTCCACTTTTCCCGGTTCGACTATCTGTCCTTCCCCTCTTACTACTCTTACCAGATTGGCTTTCATCAGCTGTTCTACGCCAGAAGACAATCTCCGGGTTATCATATCTTTCCTCTTCATTATGGCAGGAAAATCGAAAGAATAATCTTTAACCTGAATCCCAAATTCTTCAGCCCTTTGGAGATGGTTTAACATCTCGGCAGTGCTTACTAAAGTTTTAGTAGGTATACAACCTCGGTTTAGGCAGACTCCTCCCAATTTATCCTTTTCTACCAGAACAGCTTTCAATCCTAAATGAGCGGCTTTTATAGCCGATATATACCCACCAGGTCCTCCGCCGATAATTACTACATCTATTTCTTCACTCATATTTATTGATTCCTCCTATTAATAAATTTACATCAATTTAGAAAACGAAAAAAACCGGTTATTATTAAAAAATTAATAAGAGAATTGATTAAATTAAGATAAAGAAGAAATTAAACTTTAGTTAAAAGCAGATTAGAGCAATTTCTAATCTGCTTTTAAGTTTAACTTACAGAATAATATAGTAAGGAACAATTAATCTATTTTCTCTTATTTTTTTTATTTTTTCATCTTATCTTTAAATATCTTTTATTAAAATTATTTTAATCCTCTATTTCTATCATCTCTACATAGATAGATGTAGTCTCACCGGCATATACCCAAATATCTTCTACCCAGGTTCTATACCCATCCTTAATTAGAGTAATCTCGTATTCTTTTTCTTTTAATTCCTCTAAGATTTTTGGTTGAGAAGATGAAGTCGCTGCCTTATAAGTTCCATTTACAAATATTTTTGCTCCGCTTACATTACAGTAAACAGCAATAGAGCCATCATAGCTAATTTCTGGAACTAAGTAAGCAGAGACCATATAAGTTTGGTTGGGTGCGATCATTATAGTACTAATCCAATCCTCATAACCATCTTTGGTGATTAATAACTCATGGTAACCTTCTCCGACGTTCTTTATTTCTACCGACTTATTGACAGAGGTTCTCTTTTTATAGCTTCCATCTAAATAGATTTTAGCACTACTCTGATTACAATAAACAGAGATTGAACCATCAACTACCTGCTTAATTAAATTAACTACAACTTTTGTAGTTTTAGAAGATGAAATATATACCTTTTTACTCCAATCTTTATAGCCTGTTTTAGTTATAAGGAGCTCATGATACCCCTTTTTTACATCTTCTAATAATACTGACTTACTGGAATAAGTTTTCTCTATATAGTTACCATCTAAATAAATCCTAGCACTACTCTGATTACAGGAAATAGAAATTGAACCATATACAGGAAAAGAAACTAAATTAGCAGAAACTGTAGTAGTCCGGGAAGGTGATACTGAGACATAACTACTCCAATCCTGATAACCGGTCTTTACCAATTTAATCTGATGCTGACCTGTGGCAATCCTGTCTAAGGTTAAGGGGGTCACCCCTTTATAAGCATTGTCCAGATATACCTTTGCTCCTTGAGGTTGTGAGGTTGTCATGATCCTACCATAATTAATAGGAGGCGGAGTTATTGCTCTTACTGTATAAGCTAATAGGTTACTCGAAGTCCAGGCGGTGAGGGGTAGGGATACTATTATACCCTTAATGGTAATGGTAAAGTTTTTAAAATCTTTACTTATTTCTGGCATAAAATTTTTAGAAATTAAATCTTTTTCCTTGTTGCTTAAAAATATCGGTCTGGTAGTAGCAAACCCCTGAACGTATTCAATCCCTGGCCTGGTGTGTGAGTCAATCAGATCTTCAACGAAATAAATTTGTCCGGCTCTTACAAAATTATGCGGTGAGTACCGGTTGGGGAAGATAATTTTTACTCTACCTCCGGTGTCATAGCTATAAAGTGTTACAAAGGAATCCCGAGAGACCTGGAAGGAAATCTTAATCTTCTCTCCGGGTGCATAAGTAGCTCCTCTTTCTTTATCCAGCCGTAATCTAAGAGAAAATGGAGGATGAGGATTGATAATTTGAATGCTTTTCATCTTTTCGACTTCCTTCGGACTGGGGCTTTGAGCAAAATTAATTCCGGAAATACCCAAGCAAAGAAAAACTACCAGAGTGACAAAAATGCAGGCGAATATTTTTCCTTTTTTTTGAAATAATACTCTTCTTAACATTTTTAAAAACCTCCTTTTTTTCGTATATCGTATATCGCATTGCGCATTTAGTAAAACATAGAGCGGGTAATATTTAGCGTGTAGTACTGTAATTACTTATTTTTTATTATAACACATAAAAAGCGAACTTAACTAAAGATTTTGTGATTCTTTTTACAATTAAATTGCCCTCAAGGGGCTAGAACACTTGCAATATATAACAATTTCTTTTATAATTATTCAACTTATCTTTATTTTATATCTAATAAAACTATCTCAAAAATGACAATTTAGATTAAATTTACTAAAAAACGCTTAAGAACCCTGTTTTTTCTTAAAAAAATTAAAAATAATTTCAAAAAAAAGAAGGATTTTTAAAATACGTGTCGTATATTGTATAAGTAGAAGTCGTAAAACGTTTAGAAAGGCTTGCGTTTTATCTATGATGGTTGTGGTATATTTTCAAAAATGAAAGGAGGTGAAAATGGTGAACAAAGGCGAATTAATCGATAAGGTAGCAGGTGATGTTGGCTGTACCAAACGGGAAGCTAAGGTAACTGTCGAATGTGTATTTGAAAATATCACTGGTTGCTTAGCAAAAGGTGACGCAGTTAGATTAGTAGGTTTCGGAACTTTTGGTGTAAGACATAGAGATGCTCGAATGGCGAGAAATCCACGCACTGGAGAACAAATACAAGTAAAGGCTATGAACGTACCTTTCTTTAAAGCAGGCAAGGAATTAAAAGGTAAAGTAAAATAATAGAATGTTTTGATCTTGTTAACAAGTTAAATGTAAATAGGCCTATCCAGGTAATTTTTAAAACCTGATAGGCCTATTCTTTTAATTTATTAACTACTTCTTTTCTTCTATATGCACACCCTGAATGTTTACATTTATCCCGGTAACTTTAAGTCCAGTTTTGGTTTCTAATTCCCCTTTTACCTTCTTCTGAATCTCTTTAGCTACATCAATTATTATAGAACCATACTCTAAAATAACCGAAATAGTGGTAGAAACTTCTTTATTTTCTCTAAGGTCAACATTTATCCCTTTTTCTAATTCTTTAGTCCCCAATAAAGTTCCTATCCCCCCTTTGGCACGAGTAGCTAATCCAGCCACCCCGGGTATACTGATTACTGTTCTGCTAATTATAGTCGCTATTACCTCGGGTACGATATTAACTTCTCCTAAAATTTCTTTTGCTTTAACTTTTTCCTCTTTCTTCTCTTCTTTCTTTATTTCTCCAGCTATTTTTTCGGTTTTCTGGGTAAGTACACCCTCTACTTTCTCTTTTTTCTCCTTTTTTTTATCCATACTAATTTTAACCCTCCCCCTTTACTATAATATTTTAAATCTTTTTTCTCTTTTTCTGTCAAATCTTCTTAGTTATAGATGTTCTTCTAAACCAATCGACTGGTTTTTTTAACTTCTAAATTCTTCCTGTCACTTTTCACCTGAAATTACATCGGTAATACAATCTTTTATCCGGGCTTAACTATAAATTTAATAGCGGTTCTCTCTTCCCCTTCAATTTCTACATCTACAAAAGCCGGTATACAGATTAAATCAACACCACTGGTTGCAGTAAAACCTCGAGCAATAGCAATCGCTTTAACCGCCTGATTTACTGCTCCTGCTCCTATGGCTTGCAATTCTGCTTTCCCTTCTTCCCGTATTACTCCTGCTAAGGCACCAGCCACTGCTTTAGGGTTCGATTTAGACGAAACTTTCAACAGCTCCATTTTTTTCTCCTCCTTATAATGTTGAATGCTTTATAAAATATCCACATCTACTAATTTATGTATGCTATTTTTATTAACTTTTATTTCTTACCCTTGTTTGCTTTTATAGTCTGAGGATAACCTATTTTTTAAATCACCTCCATTATTATATTCGAAAATCTAGGGTACATTTTATTTCAATTATAACACATTTAGTTTATATTATTTTATATTTTTTGCTATTGATTTTATCTGCTGATAGACTTTAGCTGTAATATCCGGTGATAAATAAGGTAAAAGTGCATCATTATGGAAAAGGGGGTCAACCTCTCCCTCTAAATTAAAATAAGACTTAGCTTCATCCCAGATCTTTGTTCCCGGAATGGCCGAAAACTTTGCCAAACGCGGGTGGGCGCCACAATCTACTACAAAATGAATAGAATCAATAATTTCCTGGATATTCTGTCCGGGTATCCCTATTAAAAGATAGGCCCCGATCTGGGAAGATTTAAATCCCGCTTCTAAAAGGCAATTCACTGCCTTTCTAAATTCAATATTAGTTATTTTTCCTCCTGTTTCTGATTGAACCCGGGGATCTACTGTTTCAAATCCTAACCTGATGGTCTCTACCCCTGCCTGGTACATCTTAAGGGCTATTTTTTTAGTTATCATTCTGGCATGAATACCGTTGGGAGTATGAAGCCTGATGGCTAGTTTTTTATTGATTAACTCCTCTAAAATAACCAGAAAACTATCTTCCGAATTTATCAATAAGGCATCATCATAAAAAACAAAATCCTTTACTCCTTTTTTCTCGTTCCAATATTCTATTTCTTTAACTACCTCTTCAGGGTTTCTGAACTCCAGCTTGGGATTTATTTTAAAAGAAGCACAATAACTGCAGCGATAAGGACAACCCCTGGAAGATAAAATACATACATAATCAAGATTTGGATATAAATCCCAGGCAGGATAAGGTAAATAATCTAAATCCTGATCATATATAGAGTAATTAGTTCTTTTATTTTCGGTAATTTCTTCTAATATCTTTAATAAATTTTCTATCTTATTATCTTTTACTACATAATCAGCTCCGGAATATTTAGCAGCATGTTCAAAACATAAAGTAGTATAGACTCCACCTAAAATAACAGGCACTTGAGGAAAGATTTCTTTAACTATTTCAATTACTCGGAATACTCCGATATACCAATAAGTCATTATAGAGGTAACCAATATTACCCGAGGCACTGGTATTTTTTTTAATTCCCGAAGAAATATATCTTCTGTAATCCCATATCTACTAAAACGACGAGGAATATATTTTAAAACTTCAGGTTTTTTAATCTCTTCTTTATAAAAAGAACCCCTGCCGAATTTATCTTTCTTAGTAGATTCTCTCCCCTGTAACTTTAAGATATCAAGATTATAACGATCCATACAATCTATATAACTAACTTTATAACCCTGCTCTCTTAAGATACTGGCAATATATAACAACCCTAAGGGTTTAGACCAGAAATCATAAGCTGTAAAATCATAAATCCAGGGATTAATCAACAATAAATTTAATTTTTTTTTCATCGATAGTTCAATTCTATTACTTTTACTTTCAATTTTTTAAAACAAAATCCATCCTATGGTAGTTAAATTATTTTGATCTCATAAAACTCTTAATATTTTCAAACCACGGTTAACCAATTTAATATCTTAAAAATGACCCACGATAAAAAAATCCCTCTCCGCTAAAAAAATATCGTTAATATACACTTTTACTTTCCACTCTCCAGGCAACTGAGAGGCATAATTACTCTTAATCTTTATCCAATACCAGGTGCGATAATTACTATAACTGCCGGCTTCCATCTCCACTTCGCCCCGGTAATATAATTTCCCCTGAGGGTTAATCCATTCCCATCTAAGTACAATATTTTCTGGAGAATCGTAGGAAAACCTGAGCCAGGTTACTACTTTTTCATCCTGTGGAACAAAATAATTGCTTTCTTGCAAAGGATTCTTTTCCGAAATATCTTTACAAAGAGCAATCTTTTGTAGATATTCTGAATCCTTAACTGCCTCTTGTGCCATACTTACTCCGGAGAAAATGATTAAAAATATCAATACAAACAACCATGATTTAGCCTCAAAAATATTTTTTTTCTTTAACATCGAAATTATTTACCTCCTTTTTTTTATTAGTCGTTAGTGAATAGTCGTTAGTTTTAAATACAAAATACAAAACTGGTTTTTAGATATTAGTTTTTGGTTTTTAGATAAAAAAATTAGTTTTAAGTTTACAGTTTAATGTGCTTTATGTTATTGCTACAAATCTGGTGTAGGGGGCGGATTCATCCGCCCCGGGTTATTTGGTGTTTTTTTTTAAGCGGGTTCGATAAATCGAACCCCTACCTTAGTTCAGCGACAAGCCTTCCCCGTTTTTACTTAGCCTGTCCTACTAACGACTAATGACTATTCACTATCGACTATATTAACTAATTAACCAGGTAACCAATTAACTGTCTAACTAATTTATTATTCTCTACTCCTGCCCCGAATTCCTGCATACTTTTAAAAAAATATTATTTATTTTTAAAAAACAAAAAAGTAACGGCTTTTTCATCTTTAAAACCATTACCTTTTTTAAATTTTTTATATAATTTTAAAATTTTATCGATAGGCCTAATAGCATCAAGTAGGGCAAGAAACAAATAAACAAGAAAAACAAATTTTTTACCAGTAAACTTACCGGTGTAACGTATTATCCTCAGGTAGGGTAAGAACCGGATGAACAGGAAGAACAAGAGCTCCCACCACAACCAACTCCAAAACCATTAAAGATCCTCTTGATATTTTTACTCTTACACTTTACACAGGATATATTGTCTTCTTCCATTTCTTCGATAGTTGCTCTAACCTCAAAAGTTTCATGACAATCCTGACATTCAAAATCATAGTTTGGCATCTTAATTCCTTTCCTTTTCATACTATTTTTGTCAACATTATTTTCTATTAGTATTTATACTCCAAACCATCTTTTTTGTCAAGAAAAAAATCAATAAAATTTGTTTCCTTATTCTCTATATTTTTTTGTATTTCTTTCCTTTCCTCTTTTCCTTTTTTTCTTAACTCGATACTTCTATACCATATATTATATACTGTCTTGAAGTTGACAAATACCTAAAAAGGGTATAAAATTCGAAAGTAAAAAAGGGCTATTATATTTTAATTGCTAAATCCCTTAAAAAGAGGAACGGGGGAACCAAAATTTTGGGGTGAATCTCATTACCCTTAATTATGATAATGAGTAGAGCAATCCTTTTCAGCTCGAACCCGTCAGCTAACCTCGTCAGCGCGGAAGGAGATATGATAATCAGGATATATTTTCTAAATATTTCAGAGAAACTAAAATCGAATAGTTTCTCTTTTTTAGTTAAAAGGATCTGATGAGTAACTGATTAATTTTAGTTTAAATAAAACGAGGTGAATCCCTTGAAAATAATTATCTTAGGGGCAGGAAAAGTTGGTTGCCAAATAGCAAAAACTCTTACTTTTGAAAATCATGATGTAACTTTAATCGAAAAAGATGATACGGTCCGACAGTCTGCTCAAAACAGTTTAGATGTACTTACTATTTTAGGCAATGGAGTAAATGTTAGAACTTTAGAAAAAGCCGGCATCAAACAAACAGATATGCTAATAGCTGTAACAAACAGTGATGAAGTAAATATGTTGGCTTGTATGACCGCTAAGCAATTTGATGTACCACAAAAAATTGCCCGTATTAGAAATCCTGAATATCTTTATGCTAATGCCTTATCGCGAGAAAAATTAGGAATAGATTTTACTATCAATCCGGAAAGAGCTACCGCCAAAGAAATAGTTAAATTACTTAAATCACCAATAAATGTTGCTCAGATACAGAACTTCGCCGGAGGGAAGGTTCAGCTTTTTGAACTTAAAGTTGATGAAAGTTTCCCTTTTATTAATCAACAATTAAAAGCTATCACCTTTAAATACCCTATATTAGTTGCCGCTATTTTTCGAAATGATAAAATAATTATTCCTGACGGAGAAGAAAAAATTATTACAGGTGATAATTTATATATTTTAATTAAAAAAGAATATTTTTTAGAGTTAAGTGAAATTTTTAACCAAAAACCTCTAAGTGTGCAAAATGTTATAATTTTGGGGGGAAGCAGGATAGGTATTCAAACTGCCTTAATATCAGCAAAACTGGGCTTTAATACTAAATTAATTGAAAGAGATAAAGAAAAGTGTGAAAAAATCGCTGAAAGTCTTCCTCGCACCCTGGTAATAAATGGCGACGGTACTAATATTGATCTTTTAAAATCCGAAGGTATAGAAACCACTGATGGTTTCGTTGCAGTCACCGGATACGATGAAGACAACCTCCTGGTAGCTTTATTAGCCAAACACCTGGGTACAAAAAAGGTAATTGCCAAAGTAGATAGAATAAACTATATTCCCATACTGGAGAAAATTGGAGTAGATGCTGTAGTAAACCCCAGAATGACTACTACTTCTGCCATTTTACGATTTATTCGAAGAGGAAAAATAATTTCTCTAACTTTACTAAAAGAAGGTGAAGCAGAAGTTATTGAATTAATAGTTAGTCCCCACTCAAAAATTATTAACACACCATTAAAAAAAGCTAATTTACCCCAGAATAGCATTATCGGTGCTATTGTTCGTAAAGATAAAGTTATTATCCCTCATGGTGATGATATCATTCAACCTGAAGATAAGATAATTATATTTGCCTTGTCATGCGATATAAGGAAAATAGAAAAAATATTTGATGGTGGGAATAAATAAAAGTGAGATATAAAATTGTACTAAATACCTTAGGGAACCTGTTGTTTTTTTTAGGACTAAGCATGCTATTCCCTCTTTTATATGCTATTTATTATCAGGAACCGGTAATTAGTGCCTTTGTTCTTTCTATGGCTATTACTTCTTTAAGCGGTCTTTTATTATGGAAATTTTTTCCTTCAAAAGATCCTATCGGTCACAAAGAAGGATTTGCTATTGCTGCCCTGGGGTGGATATTGGCTGCTGGTTTTGGAGCTCTTCCCTTTTTATTTGCCGGAACTTTCCCCAATTTTATCGATGCTTATTTTGAATCAATGTCCGGATTTACTACCACCGGGGCTACTGTACTTGTTCCCATTGAAGGAAACCCCTATGCAATTCTTTTCTGGCGGAACTTTATCCAATGGTTGGGTGGCATGGGAATTATAGTCTTGGTAGTAGCCATCCTTCCGACTTTAGGAACAGGGGGAATGCAATTATTTAAATCAGAGGTCCCTGGACCTGAAAAAGATAGATTAAAACCAAGAATTAAAGAAACTGCTAAACTTTTATGGCGAGTCTACATTGTAATCTCTGCTTTACAAGTTGGATGTTTATATTTTACCGGAATGCCTTTATTTGAAGCCCTTACTAATATGTTTGGAACTATGGCCACAGGAGGTTTCAACCCTAGAAATCTAAGTATGGGTGCTTATAACAATCCGGTATTTGAAATTATTACAATTTTCTTTATGTTTGTAGCCGGAGCAAATTTCACCTTACATTATCAAACCCTTCATGGAAATATAAAAAGCTTATTCAAAGATAGGGAATTTCTTTTTTACGCAGGAGTAGTTCTGATTGCTATCCTGGCTATTACTACCGAACTAAGGGTGGCTATTTATAACTCAATCTTTACTGCTCTAAGATATGCTTCCTTCCAAGTTGTATCTATAGTTACTACTACCGGTTTCGTAACTGCTGATTACGATGTCTGGCCAGCATTTTCTAAAAGTGTGCTATTAATTTTAATGTTCGTAGGCGGGTGCGCCGGTTCGACAGGAGGGGCTATTAAAAATATTCGGGTCCTCCTTCTCATAAAACAGGCCAATAGAGAATTTCGTAAATTAATTCACCCCCAAGTAGTATCTCCGATTAGATTGGGAGATAAGATAGTTTCGGAAGGTGTGATGCGCAATATTACCGGATTTTTCTTTCTTTATATCTTTATTTTTGTTATCTCTTCTTTTATAATGACTATATTAGGGTTAGATATAGTCAGTGCAATGGGATCGGTTGCCGCTACTTTAGGGAATGTGGGACCGGGCCTGGGATTGGTCGGTCCAACTCAAACCTATGCTTTTATACCGCCTTTGGGTAAAATTGTTTTAACTATTTGTATGTTGTTGGGTCGATTGGAGATATATACGGTCTTAATTCTGGTAGTTCCGGAATTTTGGAGAAAATAATAAAACTAGCGTGGAGCGTATAGCGTTTAGCGTATAGATGCGGGTAATAATTGTAGGGAAAATACAAAATACAAGTAAATAGAAGTTTTCAGTTTATGGTTTTCAGATTATGGTTTTCAGATTTCAGATTTTAATTCGTTAGTTGTTGATTTATTGCGTTCTCTGTCATTGCGAGCTCTGATTTATCAGAGGAAGCAATCCCCGTTTGAGATTGCTTCCTCTGCTTTCGCATGGGGCAGGCTTGCGATGTTCTTCGCAATGACGTTTTAAACTGGAGAAACGCCTATCCTTCAGAATTTATGATTTTATTTTGTAGGGGGCGGATTTGTCCGCCCCGTGTTTTTTGGTGTTTTTTTAAGCGGGTTCGATGAATCGAACCCCTACACGCTAAACGCTATACGCTAGTTTGCACGAGATACGAATAAGGTTTACGAAAAAAGGAAATTTCTATATAATCAAATAACCAAACTAAGAGCTAAATTTTAAAACGAGGTAAGGAACTATATCACTTATTAGAGATTCTAAAGAAAAAAAACTATCACCACCTCAAGTATTAGCGTTAGGGTTTCTTTCGGCAATTACTGTAGGTACTATACTTCTTAATCTTCCCCTTGCTTCCAGTATAGGAAAGAGTATAGGTTTCATCAATGCCCTTTTCACTGCTACTTCTGCCACCTGTGTTACCGGATTGATTGTACTGGATACCGGAAAAGATTTTTCTACTTTTGGGCAATTAGTTATTCTGGTTCTCCTGCAATGTGGTGGATTAGGGATAATGACTATGTCTACAATGTTTGCTTTTTTAGTGGGGAAGAAAATCTCTTTAAGACAAAGATTAATAATGCAGGAATCCTTAAACCAATTTTCTATCGGAGGATTAGTTCGTTTAGCTAAATATGTTTTAATATTCACGACAGTTATCGAAATTGCCGGGGCCATTATCCTGTTCTTTTGCTGGCAGAAGGTCTATTCCCCTCTACATGCTTTATACCTGGCAATCTTTCATTCTATCTCCGCTTTTTGTAATGCCGGATTCTCTCTCTTTTCAGATAGCATGATGCGCTACAAAGGAGATTTAGTTATAAATCTTACTTTTATAATTTTAATTATATTAGGAGGGATCGGATTTTTGGTTTTATTAGAATTTTTTCAATACGGAAAAAACAGAACCCTCTCCTTACACGCTAAATTGGCCTTAAAAATCAGTTTTATACTTATTTTAGTCGGTTTCATAATCATATTCCTTGTAGAATCTAACAATCCTTCTACCATGGGAAATTTGAATTTCTCGGAGAAAATATATGGTTCAATTTTTCAATCAGTTACTGCCCGTACCGCGGGGTTTAATACTCTTCATGTCGGAAGCATGCAAAATGCCACTCTTTTCTTAATTATTATCTTAATGTTTATAGGTGCCTCTCCCAGTTCTACGGGAGGAGGAGTTAAGACTACTACTTTCGGTTTACTTTTATTATACGTCTGGTCCTCACTAAAAGGAAAAGAAGAGATTCAAATCTTTAGAAGAAGAATATCACAGGATATAATTCCTAAAGTCTTAACCGTTATCACCCTCTCCTTGGGTATGGTTATTATCATGACCATTCTATTATCCTATGTAGAAGGAGAAAATTTTATGAAAGTATTATTCGAGGTTGTTTCTGCTTTTGGCACAGTGGGATTATCAACAGGTATTACTTCGTCTTTGAGTATAGCCGGTAAAATTATAATTATTATCACCATGTTTACCGGTAGAATTGGGCCTTTAGGTCTTGCTTTAGCATTAATTCAAAAACGAGAACCAGAAATAATTAGATATCCTGAAGAAAAAATTATGGTGGGATGATAAATTGACCAATAAATTAATTCACCAATTGACCGATTGAACGATTGAACGATTAGGCAATATACTGGTTTACCGGTTCAGTAGTTAGCTAGTTGTCCGGTCAATTTAGTCGTTAGTAAATAGTGAATAGTCGTTAGTAAGAAATTAACGTAGAGCGTATAGGCGTGGGGAAGAATTGCGGGAAATGAAGACAGTATCGATTATCAAGTATATAGTAAATTAGGAAAGAAATAGAAGATAGAAGTCAGAATAAATAAGTATCGCGTATCACGTGAAGAAGATAGAATTCAGGAGCCAGGAGTCAGAATAAAATCATTAAGAATATCGCGTAAAAAAATAGTAATGTATAATATGTAGGGGCAGACCTTGTGTCTGCCCCTAGAAAGACAAAATCCAAAAATCGATAAAAGCATGAAGCATTATAATAGACGTAGGACAGGCGTCTCGCCTGTCTATTATGTAAGGTAGGGGTTCGATTCATCGAACCCGCAAGAAATCGGGTCGGATAAATCCGACCCCTACCCCAACTCAAAATAATGATATGAGGCATAATAAACTAACAGCTGAAAACCGATAGCTGTAAACTTGCAACTAGAAACTTGTAATCTGTAATTTTAATTGGTGAATCGGTTAATTGGATAATTGGTCAATTTTAAAGAGGAGGTATTTTCCATGAAGCAATTTATAGTTCTTGGTTTAGGAAGATTTGGTTCGGCAGTAGCAACTACTTTGGTTGAATTGGGACATGAAGTCCTGGGAGTAGATAATGATGAAGAAAGAGTAAATGATTTAAAAGATGAGATAACTCAGGCAGTGCAGGCTGATATTACTGAGGAAAGAGTTTTAAAAGAATTAGGGGTAAAAAATTTTGATGCCGCTATTGTAAGCATCGCTACTGATTTAGAAGCAAGCATCTTGGTAACTATGATGTTAAAAGAAATGGGACTAAAATATATTATCGCTAAAGCCCAAAACAATCTCCATGCAAAGATTTTAAAAAAAATTGGTGTGGATAAAGTTGTATTTCCCGAAAGAGATATGGGGGCAAGAATCGCTCGAAGATTAATCACCCCAAATATTAAAGATTATGTAGAACTGGAACCTAATTATAATATTATGGAGATTAAAGCCTTGCCCGAATTCGTAGATAAATCTTTAAGTGAACTGGATCTGCGGAATAAATATGGAATAAACGTTTTAGCTATAAAGAGAAATAATGGCTTTAATATCTCACCCCAGGCAAAAGATGTAATAAAAAAGGACGATTTACTAATTGTAATCGGAGAGACCAAAATAATTACTGAATTGGTCGGCAAAGCAAATCATTAAAAAATAATATTTTTGGGAACTATTACCTATTTGGAGTACACAAAAATTCCCAAAACGCTAATAATAAGAGAGGAAATATGCAAATATTCGATAGAAAACTGAAGAAATATTTTACTAATTACATACTCCAAAGTCTGTTAGCTACTATTACCCTGATTATTATTCTTTATTTTGAAAATATATTTACTAATACCGAACATCCCCCTGCCGCCGGTACTGCTTTAGGAATTACAATTCAAGGCTGGTCTTATTCAACTATACTGGTTATCCTTATAACTATTTCCCTCTTATCACTGACCAAATATTTACTAAAACCCTGGTTAAAAGATTTGGTTTAGATGCTATTCTTAAAAAATACTTAAAAAAGTTAGCAACCAACACTGCATAAGCAAGTCTATGCTTTAATGAGGTAGTTAGATAAAAAAGAATACTACTTTTTTTTATCTTTTTTCTCTTTCTTAACTCGATACTCGATACTTTCTTTTAATATATTTGTATTTTTTATCATCTTATTATAAAATATTGTTAAGCATTAATCCTGCCCAACAATTATTTATTTTAATCTACCAGCAATAAAAATTATAAACTATAGAATAATTCGAAAACTTCTTTTTCCCTATCTTGGCGCGCTGCAGAAATCATTTCTTATTTTAATTTTTAAGAAAGATAAGTTGTCCAGATGAAAATATTCTATAAACAATAGTGAATAATCTTAAAGATGAGTTATTCTTCGGGAAAATATTGAGAATATGATAAATATGATGGAAAGGAGTTGAATGTATGATAAAAAATATTTTATTTGCTTATAACCAGGTAAGCCAGAGAGAACGTAAGGGGCTCTTTAGAGAATGTATCCCCACAGAAGATGTAGAGGCTATCCGCAATGCTTTAGTTAAAACTAATAATAATATTTTATCTTTAGACCTTCTTACGACAAAGCAATTAGACAAATTTATCAGTAAACACCAACCTGTTGATATGGCCTTTGTCCTGGCAGAAGGATATAAAGATATCCCCCATACTTTTTATAGCGGGCATGGTGCGGCAATGGTCCGTAAACAGTTAAATAGATACCATATCCCCTGCGCTCTCTCCGATATTGAAAGTATGGAAATATGCCGCAATAAAGACCTTACTTATCTCAACCTCAAGAAAAAAAATATCCTAATTCCTGGTTATTTTGTTTTTGATACTCATCTTCGGTTTAATAGAATAAAATTACTCTCCCAGATAGAGAAAATAGGGTTCCCCTTGATGATAAAACCAGTCGGTGGAGGAGACAGTATAGGCATTACTCCTAAATCTGTAGTACATAATCTGCAAGAACTAAAAAACAGGTTTATCGGCCTAAAGAAAGAATTGGGTCCTGAAAAATTAATCATCGAAAAATATCTACCCGGAAGAGAATATACTGTTGGAGTCCTGGGCAGTAAAGCTAAAAAATATATTTTACCTATTATAGCTTTCCCTAAAGACCATGGCATCAGATATACTTCCACTAAAAATAAAGAGTATAAAATGAGAAAGAAATTTGAAATAATCTATCGGGATGATGAAAGATTCAAAAAACTTGCCCAAATAGCAATAAATACCTTTGATGCCGTGGGAGCTAGTGATGCTATTAGAATTGACTTTATGGAAGATGAATCAGGAAACCCTTACGTTATAGATGTAAACGGTACACCTGCTTTATCTCTAACTGGCTCTTTAACCTTTATGGCAAGTAAAGTAGGGTTAACCCATGGTCAATTAATAAAACTTATTTTTTACGAAAGTATCGTCCGATATAATTTAGCCCCTACCTATCTTCCGGAAGAGATTATATCTAAAATTCAAGCCAAGTTTGCTACTTATTATGCTGATAAAGACGATAAAGATATGGAAATATCTTTAATTTAAATAGCCCTTTGTTATCAAAAAAGAGATGGCACAAACTACCTCTTTTTTTGTTCTTTAAATTTTCTTTTATCTCTATCTATCCCTTATTTTCCATCAGATTCCAAATCTATCATCTTACTTTTTAAAGCAATCCCTTCTTTTCCAGAAAACCCCCCTAAACTACCGTCACTTTTTATGACCCGATGACAGGGGACAATTAAAGGCAAAGGATTTTTTCTCATGGTGTTTCCCACTGCCCGACAAGCCCGAGGATAACCAGCTACCTCTGCTGCCTCTTTGTAAGACCTGATTTCACCATAAGGAATTTTCCTAACTGTCTGTAATATTTTCTTTTGAAAATCCGTATAATTATCTAAATTCAACTGGTAATCCGTAAAATCAACTTTTTTGCCCATATAATATTTTTTAACCTTTTGAATTAAACTTTTCCTTCCTTTATTATCTTCGAATAGATTATTACATTTCAACTCTTCTCTGATTCTAAAAAGAACATCCTCTTTTCTCTCTTCCGGCAAAATAAAAATCCGCAAGCCCTTCTGGTCAGCTGCAAACCCTGCCCATCCCCAGGTAGTTAAGAAAATAGCATATTTAAAAATATTTTCCGACATAAATTTCCCTCCTCTTTTTGTCTTGTTACTGTTTTTATTATATAATCTAAATTAGTCGTTAGTGAATAGTCGTTAGTTTCAAATACAATTTTTCAGTTATCGGCTTACAATTATCATTATATAACTAAAAGCTTAAAACGAAAAGCGTAAAACCAAATTCGTATCTCGTGTAGTAGCGGATAGTGTGGAGCGTATAGCGTATAAGATAATCAGTATGTAGTCATAGCGAAGAAAGAAGAAGCCAGAAGTAGGGGCGTATTGCATACGCCCTCAACGATATACATAAAACTATTCATTCTTTTCTAATTTAATTGGAGAATTGGCTAATTGGTCAATATTTCACTACCATATATAAGCAATAATAAAGATTTTTATTTATGTCAGAAAAATCAGGTTGGGAGAAAATTATGCTAAAAAAAATAAATGTCTTACTGTTGGCTGGAGGAAAAAACAAAATAAGCCTGAGAAAATTTA
>Ga0222684_1000125_pt1 | contig 19089 bp, 10 predicted proteins | sample AntAcemetage1075_FD_181150 | JGI IMG/M metagenome (GOLD analysis project Ga0222684, IMG submission 181150) | Saline water microbial communities from Ace Lake, Antarctica - #1075 | ecosystem: Environmental > Aquatic > Non-marine Saline and Alkaline > Saline | place: Antarctica: Ace Lake...
AAAACATTTCTCTTATAAAAATTTGGGGAACTATGTTTCCCTTGATAGCCTTATTTGCCGAGATTGGTATGGCGATAATACTCTGGGTAGGAGGCCAGCAAGTTATCCTTAATGAGCTTACTATCGGTGAATTAGTTGCCTTCCTTTCCTATATGGGAATTATTGTCTGGCCCATGATGGCAGTAGGAATGGTAACCAATGTATACCAGCGGGGTAATGCTTCTTATAAACGTATAGTGGAACTTCTTGAAGAGAATCCGAATATTTACGATAGCCCTTGCGCAGAGCATCATACCTTGAAAGGCAGCATAAAACTGGAGGGTATTTATTTTTCTTATGGTGAACAGGCTGTTTTAGAAAGCGTAAATATTGACATAAAAGAGGGACAGTATATAGGGATATGTGGAGGAATAGGTTCCGGGAAAAGTATAATAGCAAGGTTGATTTTAAGAATTATCGAACCCCGGAAAGGGAAAATATTTTACGATTCTATAGATTATAAGAAAATAAAGATAGCGGCAGTAAGGGATAGCATAGGATATATCCCTCAGGATTCTTTTCTTTTCTCAGACACCATAGAAGATAATGTTAGATTTGGCAAACCTGATGCAACTTTAGAGGAGATAATAGAGGCCTGCAAAGTTGCATCACTACATAAGAATATAATGGAATTAAAGTATCAATATAAAACAGTGGTGGGAGAGAAGGGAGTAACCCTATCCGGGGGCCAAAAACAAAGATTGTGTATTGCCCGGGCAATTATCAGAAGACCTCAAATTCTTATCCTTGATGATGCTCTAAGTTCGGTGGATACCAATACGGAAAAGGAGATTATTCGAAATTTAGAAATCTATTCTGAAGGCATTACTACCATTGTAATATCACACCGCATATCTTCCTTTATAAAGGCAGATAATATATTTGTCCTGGATAAGGGAAGAGTTGAAAGTAGCGGTACTCATCGAGAACTGATTAGAAAATCTGATATCTATAAAAGTATTTACAAAATTCAAAAATTGGAAGAATAAAGATGAAAGAAGAAAAATTATATTCCGGTTTGGATAGAAAAATATTTTCAAATTTATGGCGATATGGCAAGCCCTACGGCAGGAAGATTTTAATCATATTCCTTCTTATTCTGGCCATAAGCGGCATACAGATTATCCTTCCCTTAATCACTAAAAATGTGGTGGATAATTATATTGAAAGAAGTTATCTAAGGCTAATCCTTAATGACAAGACGGTTGAGATTACCGACAAATATAAAGCCTATCGGATCAAAGCTGATAACATTATTTTTATCCCCTCAAATCTGCTGAATAAAGAGGAATATCTAGAACTGCAAAAGGATTCGCTTATCCTGCCGGGAAAATATTTAATAATTAAAGATGAAGAAGGGTTGGATAAGTTAAAACAATATCAATTTAGTATCATTAAAACGGAAAAGGGGAATTTTATTCCTTATTCGGAAATGCAGAAAATTTCTCCAGATAATATTAAAATCTTAAGATATGATGATTTAAAAATGGTAAAATTATTTGCCCTCTTATATGTGGGACTTCTTCTAGTATCTTTTATTTTCAATTATCTCCAGGTAGTTATGATGGCTGTGGTTAGTGAAAGAGTGATGTATGACTTAAGAAGCCACTTGGTAAGACACTTAATGTCTCTTTCTCTGAATTTTTTTAATAATAATCCCATAGGACGACTGGTAACCAGGGTTACCAACGATGTTGATGCCTTAAGAGAAATGTTTACCGATGTCTTTGTTTATTCCGCCAAAGATTTTATTATGGTAATAGGTATACTTATTGTTATATTCAGATTATCAGCTCAATTAAGTCTGACAATATTTATTCTTATTCCCGTAATTGTTATTATGCTCTACTTTTTCCAGAGATATGCCCGGGAAGCTTATGGAAAAGTAAGAATTGCCCTGGCCAAAGTGAATAGCTTTTTATCAGAAGTAATATCGGGGGTTTTACTGATTCAGACTTTCAATCAAGAGGGCAGATCTGAGGATGAATTTAATAAAATTGGTACAAATTATTATAATGCCAATATGCATCAACTGTTGATATTTGCCATATTCAGACCATTAATTGATGTTTTATCTTATTTTACTTTGGGAACAATAATATATTTTGGAGGAAAAGGAGTGCTGGGGGGAGAAATTTCCCTGGGGGTGCTCATTGCTTTTATTTCCTATATCCACATGCTTTTTAGGCCCATATTTGATTTTTCTGAAAGATACAATATATTACAATCGGCTATGGCTTCATCGGAACGAATATTTCTGCTTTTTGAGGAGGATGACAAAATACATTCTCCTGGGAGCCCAAAATATCCCGGCAAAATAGAAGGAAGAGTAGAGTTCAGAAATGTATCTTTTGAATATAAAAAAGATGAAAAAGTTATTGATAACGTGTCCTTTGTAGTTGAGCCCAATGAATCGGTTGCCTTTGTGGGGGCGACAGGAGCGGGGAAGACAACTTTAATTAATCTTCTTTTGAGATTCTATGACCCTACTGAGGGGGAGATTTTAGTTGACGGAATTAACATAAAAGATATGGATTTAAAAATTTTAAGAAACTATTTCGGATTAGTTCTACAGGATGTTTTTATGTTTGCCGGAAATATCAAATATAATATTATACTCAATAATGAAGTAGAAGATGGTAAAGTGATTGAGTATTCAAAATATGTTAATGCCCACAATTTTATCGATAAATTGAAGAAAAAATATGGGAATATTGTATCTGAAGGGGGTTCAAATCTTTCTACCGGTCAGAGGCAGCTTATCGCCTTTGCGAGGGCACTGGCCAAAGAACCCAGGATACTCATTCTTGATGAGGCTACCAGTAGCATAGACAGTAAAACCGAATATCTTATCCAGGATGCCATAAAGAAGATCATGAAAGGCAGGAGCAGTATAGCGATTGCCCATCGATTGTCCACCATCCAGGATGTAAATGAGATATATGTTATGAGCAAAGGCAAAATTGTAGAAAGCGGTACCCACTCCCAATTACTCGCCCAAAAGGGCTACTACTTCGAATTATATAAATTCCAATACCTAAAAACCTAAAAATACACCAGGGGACGGTTCTCTGGTGCATTTATGGTAATTTATTATTTTACAATTGATATAGTAAAAAAACAATTTTAAAAGGGAGGGATTTTTTTGCCCAGGCAAAAAAGAAAATTAGGGTTAAGTAAAATATATCATGTTATAGCAAGAGGGAATGAAAAAAAAGATATATTTCTTGATGACGAAGACAGAAATAGATTTATCCAAATTATTACCAATAAAAAAAAGAAAAATGAATACATTCTTTACGCATATTGTTTGATGAATAACCATTTACATTTGTTACTTAAGGAACAAGAAGATGATATTTCCAGGATAATGAGAAGAATTAATACTGCTTACGCTTACTACTTTAATAAGAAATATAATAGAGTTGGGCATGTTTTTCAGGATAGATTTAAAAGTGAACCGGTGGAAGATGATCGTTATCTAATATCAGTAATACGATATATCCATAATAACCCGGTTAAGGCTAAAATAGTAAACCAACCCCAGCAATATAAATGGAGCAGTTATTCACTTTATTTAAAAGAGCAAAAATGTATAATAGATAAAGAGGAGATTTTAAATCTATTTTCTCCCGATAGATCAAAAGCAATTCATTTGCTTACTGAATTTAGCCATCAACAAAACAATGATACCTTTATGGATTATCAAGAAGTCTTTAGAGAAGTTAAAAAAATTACTAGCGTTAAAAAAGCTAAAGAGTATGCATCAAGATATTTAAAAGAAAAAGGTTTGCAAGCAGAGCCTCTAAAAGGTAAACTAAATAAAGAGTACAGAGGTAAATTGATACTAGAATTGAAAGAAAAGACGAATCTTTCATACAGGGAAATAGGAAATATTTTAGGATTTAGTCGATGGACTGTTGAAAGGGGGCTTAATAAAAAATGACAGAGAACCGTCCCCTGGTGCATTTTACGGTGTGCCCTAAGGATTGTTTTGGTTCCTGTTCGTTGGAGGTTGAGGTAGGAAAAGGGAAGATAATAAAAGTAAGGGGAAATCGCAATAGTCCGGTAAATCAGGGCAGGATATGCGTTAAAGGGATGAACTATCCGAATATGGTCTATGGCCCAGAAAGATTATTATATCCCTTACAGAAAATCGGCAAGCGAGGGGAAGGTGAATTTAAAAGAATCAGCTGGGAGCAGGCTTTAGATCTAATTTATAAAAAGCTGAAGAATTTAAGGGAGCAGTATGGACCGGAGTCGGTTTTATATTATAATAGATTTGCTAATTTGGGCGTAGTGAAAAATTGTGCTTACAGTTTCTGGTATCAATTTGGCGGTTTTACTTCTACTTACGGCGGTTTGTGTGATTCTGCTGCTCAGGAAGCAATCAATTTGACTTATGGAGAAGTAAAACATAATAGGATTTCTGATTTAGAAAATTCAAAATTGATAATATTATGGGGTTCAAATCCCGCCTATACCAATATTCATATAATGCATCATATAAATAAGGCAGTGGATAAGGGAGCAAAATTAATAACTATAGATATAAGAGAAAATGAGTCGGGGACTAAGAGTAATTTATATTTAAATCCTCGACCCGGAACCGATGGTTGTCTTGCCCTAGGAATAGCCAACCAACTTATTGAAAATAATATAATCGATGACAATTTTATTGACCGACATACTTTTGGTTTTAGCGAATTTAAAGAATTAGTAAAAAATTATCCCTTGGAAAAAGTCTCGGCTACAACCGAAATTCCTCTACCTAAAATTAAAAGCATAATAAATTATATAAAAGAAAATCCTCGATATGCCCTTATCTGTGGGATGGGTGTTCAAAGATATACTAATGCAGGGCAGACGGTAAGAGCCATTTCTCTTCTGTCGGCATTAACCGGAAGTATCGGTAAAAAGGGTTGTGGTTTTTATTTTAGTGATAGGCAGGCACCTGAATTAAATTGGCCTTTTTCTCCTCCCAAACCCGAGAGGATTCGTAATTCAATTCCGGTAGCAAAGCTTGCCAGCGGGATGGATAATCAAATTGATCCACCGATAAAAGCTATGTGGATTGAACAAGCGAACCCTATGACCAGCAACTCAAATATAAATCTATTAGCTCGGGTAATGAATAAGTTAGAACTAATCGTGGTTGCTGATCTTTTTTTAACCGATACCGCAAGAATGGCAGATATAATCTTACCGGCAGCTTCCATGTATGAGTATCTTGATCTGATTACCGGGTACGGTCATTCTTATATTCAACTTCAACAAAAAATGATTGATCCCCCCGGTGAGTGTAAACACGAAAGTGAAATGTATAGACTTTTAGGTAAAAAGTTTGGGTTTAATTTAGATTATCTACCGGAAAATAGTTTAGATACTATAGAGAAAATAATCCGTAATTCTAATTTGAATACAGAGATTGATGAATTAAAAGAAAAACCCTATCTTCATCCCAGTTATCAAGAGATAGCTTTTGGTGATTTAAAATTTAACATTCCTACTCAGAAAATAGAATTTTTCAGCCAGAGGGTAAAAGATAGATGGGGAAAAAATCCCCTCCCGGCATATAACGAGCCGGTAGAAAATAAATATACTTCCCCAAACATTTATAGTAAATATCCCTTATCTTTAATAACAAGCCATGCTCACAATAAAATGAATTCTCAATTTTCAGATATTTCTATTTTAAAAGAAGAACCTTTTATTTGGATTAATCCCCACGATGCAAAAACCAGAGGAATTAATGATGGTGAGAAGGTAAAAGTATACAATGAGAGAGGCGACTTAGTTTTAAAGGCTATTCTTACTGAAAAAGTCTCCCCGGGAATTGTCCACACTTATTTTGGCTGGTGGAACGGAGTACACCACGCCAACCTTAATAAACTTACAGGAGAATATATAAGTGATATAGGATATGGGACCGCGTTTCACAATTGTTTAGTTGAAATTCAAAAAGTAAAATAAAGAACAGAGAACCGTCCCCTGTTCCTGTGGAGGAAGTAAATGAATTTTTTGGATTTGGTAAAAACCAGACAGAGTGTAAGAAAATATATGGATAAACCTGTTGAGAGGGAGAAGATTGAGCGGTGTTTGGAGGCAACGCGACTTGCACCTTCTGCCAGCAATTCTCAGCCCTGGAGTTTTATTGTAGTAGATGACCCAAAACTAAAAGAAGCGGTGGCCAAAGAAACATTTAGTCAACTTATATCTTTCAATCGATTTTCCTTGCAAGCACCTGTTTTAATTGTATTAATTTCGGAAAGGCCAGGTCTTTTAATCAAAGTTACGGAATCAATCAAAGACAAACAATTTAGTCTTATTGATATTGGAATTGCCGCCGAGCACCTTTGCCTTCAGGCTACAGAAGAAGGATTGGGTACTTGCATGTTGGGATGGTTTAATGAAAAAGGAGTAAAGAAGTTACTTAATATTCCCCCATCAAAAAGGGTCGAGCTTATTATAACAATGGGTTATCCGAAATCTACTGAAATACGACCTAAAAAACGAAAAGAGATAGACAAAATCAGAACTTACAATAGTTAGAGGTTACCAAAATGAAAAAGACTAATGCTTCCAGAATTTTAGATAAATTGAAAATTCTCTATGAAATTTTAGAATATAAAGTGGACGAGCAGAACCTTGGTGCAGAAAATGCCGCTCGGAAGATGGGGCAGCCTTTAAAACAGGTGTTTAAAACACTGGTAATTCGAGGGGACAAGAGCGAAATATTAGTAGCCTGTATTCCTGGAGGGGCGGAACTTAACCTGAAGGCTCTTGCTTCTATAAGTGGAAATAAAAAAATAGCCATGGTCCATTTAAAAGAAATAAAATCATTAACCGGTTACATCCGAGGAGGGGTCTCGCCCTTAGGGATAAAAAAAAATTATCCTACATATATCGATGAAAGTGCCTTCCAATTCCCTTTTATTATATTCAGTGCAGGGCTTCGGGGTTTACAATTAAAGGTTAATCCCTATGATTTGTTAAAAGCAATCCAACTAATTTCCGGTAAATTAACTATGAGATGATTTTTATCGGACTATAGAGGAATGTTTAAGCAAATATCTCAACGAAAGGTAAAATAAAAAGGTGACAAAGGACCGTCCTCTGTCACCAAAAAGAGGGTAATATGCATCCGCTTTTAGCTCCTTTAAAGAAAATATGCCGAGAGAATTTAACCGGCAGCAAAAATTTAATCATGCCTTCTTATTTGGACGGCAATACCCTTAAAAAAAGTTTATCCAGAGAGGGGTTTTTTGCTTTGAACCTGAATATCACTACCATTTTTGACCTGGCCAGGGATTACTGTGATGATTATATCTCTAAAAATAGATTAAAAATTTTAGATAATTCTTTAGGCCAGATATTCATGCTTCAAATATTAAAGAAATTGTCCCGGAAAAAACTACTGGATTATTTTCAACCTCCCACCTTTTCTCCCGGAATCAGTCGCTCGATTTATCTGGCTATAAAAGAACTAAGAATAGCAGAATTCTCTTCCTATAATTTTCCATACTCCGCAATAACCAATCCCAAAAAGAGGGAAGACCTGCTTAAGATAATGCAGGAATATGAGAAAATATTAAAAGAGCAAAATTATACTGATGAGGCGGATATTTATCTTAAGGCGATTAAATATAAAAAAAAGAATCAGCAAAAAGAAGAGCTATTCATTGTGCCCTCCAATATAGAATTAAATTATCTAGAGGAGATCTTTTTACGGAAAATCATATTACCGGAATCAAAGATCATCTATTTGCCCACACCAAGAAACTTAAGAAAACCTGCATCCTTTTATTTTTCTGGATTCTATAAAGAAGAAGAAAATTATCCGGAAAACTTGCTTGATTATTTATACGATATAGACAAGATAGCATCCGATCTGCCCGGAAAATTTAATATTGATTTAATCCAGTCCCACGGAGAATTTAATGAAGTAAAAACAATTATCCGAAAGATAAAATCCCAAAATATCCCTTTAGATAAAGTAAGTATTTTTTATACTGTGCAGGAACCTTATTCCCAATATCTCTATCAGCTGTCCAGACAATATTCCTTAAGTATTACTTTTGGTAATGGGGTAAGTATTAAAAATACTTCTCCGGCGAAACTTTTTTTTGCCCTGATTGATTGGATACGAGATAATTATAGTATAGCAAAATTATATTTTTTGCTAACCGGAGGTAATTTTGAGTTTAAAAACCAGCAGTCGGATCCGGATATACCTACTCCCCAACAAGTGGCTACTTTACTGCGAAATTCTCCGATTGGACGCAAAAGGAATCGATATATCAAGGGGATAGATTTAGTTATAAAACAACTGGAAAGAGAAGCTAAACAAGTATCCGAAGACAGGCAAGAGAGATATCGAAAAAAGTTAAAGGACCTTTTTTGGACAAAAGAATTTATAACCCAAATTTTCCACGAATTACCTCAAGAGAGGTTTGATTATACTATCTCCCCAAAGCAGATTGCCCGGGGGCTTATAAATATTGTTACCGATTACAGCAAAATAGATGAAGATACCCATTTAGAAGAAGAAGCGATAAAAAAGATAAAAGAGAGATTAACTATTTTAATTAAAAGTGAATATCCTCTCCCCGATATGCCCGTAAATGAAGCCCTCACCCTGATAGCTGATTTAATCAAAAATGAACGGGTTAATTGTTCGGAACCGAGAGCAGGCTGTCTACATACTGCCAGCTACAAAAAAGGAATTTGGCTTAACCGCCCTTATAATTTTATTGTAGGAATGGATTCTGCAAAATTTCCCGATTCAGCACACGACGGTTCTATTTTGCTGGATGCCGAGAAAAAAAATACTGACCGCATTAACCCCAGCAAAGAAAAAGGCAAAGAAAGCCGATACAAGATGCTTCAATTGCTTACTTCCCTTAAAGGTAAAATTATTCTTTCCTATTCCCGTTTTGATACTCAGGATAACCGGGAATTAGCCCCATCGAGTTTAATGCTGCAACTATACCGTTTAAAAACCGGGGATAAACAGAAAGATTATTCTAATTTTTACAGCAGTTTTCAAGATACTTCCGGCTTCATTCCGGACAAGCCCCGTGAAATTCTTGATTCCGCAGATTGGTTCTTATATTCTGCAAGACATAGTTTTTTAGATATCACTTCCCTTTTTGAGCAGCTTTACCCTGACCTATCCGAAGGTTTTGATGCCGCTCGACAGAGAGAAAAAGAAGAACTAAATCGGTTTAACGGAAAAGTAAAAGTAGACCCTAAGCAGGTAGACCCCCGTCTTAACAGGGGGCTGGTGGTGTCAAGTTCCAGATTGGAATTGATTGCCTTTTGCCCTTATCTATACTTTTTAAAATATATCCTTAAAATAAAACCTCTACAAGAGATGATTGAAGATCCTGGTGTATGGTTGGATCCTTCGGAAAAAGGAATTCTATTTCATCAAGTTTTCGAGGATTTTTATAAAAAATTAAAAGAAATATCACCGACCGGAATTTTTATTTCACCATCTTATGTTAACCACTGGCATATATTAGAAGAGATTGCTCTTTCCCAGCTGGAACAAAAAAGAAAGAGGTTAGCCCCTCCCAATGACCTGGTTTACCAGCATGAAAGTAAAGAAATACTGGATTCCTGCCGGTTTTTTCTACATTGCGAAGAAGAAAAATATAAAGGAGAAATACCAACTTATCTGGAACTTGCTTTTGGCACCCGGGATAATCAGAACGAAGAATTAGGCAAGAAAGTAAAAGCCATAAAACTATCTCTGCCCGGCGGTAAGTCGATCAGTTTTCAGGGGAAGATTGACCGTATAGATAAATTAGATGAGGATACTTATCGTATTATTGATTACAAAACAGGGACCCCTTATGGATTTAGTCGCAGTAAATATTTTCAAAATGGAAAACAGATTCAGCACGCCCTATATGCCTTATCTCTTAAAAAAATATTAGCCAAAGCCGGGATATCTGCCTTTCCCAAAATTACGAAAGCGGGCTATTATTTCCCCACATTGAATGGCCAGGGAAGGCAATATTTCTACGGAGAAGAAAGAAGAAATCAGGTATTGGAAATAATCGATTTATTGCTTGATATTATTGCTCAAGGAAATTTTGCCATAATTCAAAAAGCGGATGATTTTATGTGTGCTGATTACCGGGATATCCTGGAACAAAATCAAGTGATGGAAGTAAGCGGAAAAAATGCGAAAAATTATGATGAAGAACCTGCCCTTGATAATCTGAGGAGGCTGCAAGAAGAATATGAATAATCATTTCCCTAAAGAATTAATTGACCGGAAAGCTCGAGAAAAAATTATTAAAGAAATAAACCATAATATTTTAGTCGAAGCAAGCGCCGGGTCGGGGAAGACTTCCAGCCTGATTGACCGCATGGCTGCCTTGATTAAATCGGGAAAATTCAAGGTGGATGAAATTGCTGCCATTACCTTTACCAGAAAAGCAGCCATTGAGCTAAAAGAAAGGTTCCAACAAAAAATCGAAGACAGTTTTAAAGATACAGAAGACGAAAAAGAAAAAGGTTATCTAAGAGAGGCTCTTTCTAATCTGGAACAATGTTACCTGGGGACCATTCATTCTTTTTGCGCCCGTTTGTTAAGGGAAAGGCCAATTGAAGCCGGGCTTGATCCGGAATTTACCGAGCTTGATGACCTTGATGATACTTTGTTAAAAGAAGAGGCCTGGGAAAGGTATCTGCTTAATCTTAAAATAAAAGAATCCCCCTCTCTAATACATCTGGAAGAATTGGGCATAAAACCCTCCGAACTTGCGGATTGTTATAAGATGATATGCACTTATCCGGAGGTTAAGCCCGTCTTTCAGGCATCACCAAAACCGAATTTAAAAGAAGCTCTCAAAGAGATTATTTCTTTTAGCGGTGAAGCCAGTCAATATATCCCGGATGAAGAACCGAAAATGGGTTATGACAAATTACAGGAAGCAGTCTTAAGTGTAAAAAGGATGAAAGGTTTTCATGATTATATTAAAGAAGATTATAATAAGATAAAATTACTGGAAAATTTTTCCAAATCAGAAAAAGTTACTTTAAACCGATGGACTTCCAAAGAAAAGGCAAAAGAGTATAGAGATTCCCTTGTTTTAGAACTTCAAGAAAAAATTATTGATCCGATCCTACAGCAATGGCGGGAATACTGTTATGCTTATACCATCAAGTTCGTTCTGCCGGCGGTAGAATATTATCACAAATTACGCCAGAGGGTTTCGATGCTTAATTTTCAGGATTTGCTCTTAAAGACCTCTTGCCTATTAAGGAATTACCCTGAGGTACGCCACTATTTTCAGCAAAGATATAAATGCCTGTTGGTAGATGAATTTCAAGATACTGATCCTATTCAGGCAGAAATTATTTTTTATCTTACCGGTCAGGGTGTTTATGAAAAAAACTGGCAGAAATTAATACCGCGCCCTGGTTCCTTATTTGTGGTGGGAGATCCCCAGCAGTCCATTTACCGCTTCCGTCGGGCTGATATAGCTATCTATAACCTGGTAAAAGAGTTGATTGAAAAAAGTGGAGGAGAGGTTTTAAAATTACAGGCCAATTTCCGCTCACTACACTCTATCGGTTCTTACCTTAATCCCATATTTGAAGAGTTATTTTCAAGCGGTCAGGGAAAATTCCAGGCCGTATATTCACCGATGCAAACCGTTTGGGAGGATAGTTCTCAATATCTTTCCGGGGTAAAACAGCTAATTATTTCCAAAGAGAGTAATAAAAATAATACTATCAGGCAGGACGCCCAATCCATCGCCCGAATCATTCGCGATATGGTCGATAAGGGATTTAAATTAGTGCGGACAGAAGAAGAGATAAAGGCGGGGGCTTCTACATCAGTCACCTATAAGGATTTTATGATTCTTTTGCGCTACAGAAGCAGGATGGATATCTATGCCCGCACTCTGGCAGAACATGGAATACCTTTTACGGTTTCAGGTTACGCCTCTTTAAATGAATCCTACCAGATAAAAGAACTGTTAAAACTGTTCCGCTTGATGAGAGATATAGAAAATCAAGTGCTTATTGTCGCTGTCTTGCGGGGAATGTTCTTTGGATTTTCTGATGATGATTTATACCAATTTAAAAAAGCAGGCGGAGAATTTGATTTCTATGAAAAAATACCGGCAAAATTAAACCTTAGATTACAGGAGAATTATAATAGAGCTTTTTGCCGGTTAAGGCAATTTCATCTATGGACTCAAAAACTACCGCCGGTTACAGCTATGGAAAAGATAATTATTGATTCAGGCCTATTGCCCCATTCCTCTTTAGAAGGCTACAATCTAAATAAATGCGGGGAGCTTTATTTCATTCTGGAGAAATTAAGGAAGGCAGAGGCGGGAGAAGTTATAGGGTTTGCCTCAATAGTAGACCAATTAGAAAAAATACTGGAAGCTGGAGTCGAAGAGGAGCTGGATATACTGACCGAAGAAAATACGGTTCGGATTATGAATTTACATAAAGCTAAAGGACTGGAATCTTCGGTGGTATTTTTAGCCATTCCCTATAATACCACTACCCATGAACCAACTTATTATATTGAAAGGACAGGGCAGAAACCGTTTGGTCATTTTTTAGTCTACCGTTCCAATGCTTATAACAAAGGGAAAGGGAAATGGCTGGCTCAACCCAAAAATTGGGAGGATTATTGCCAGCTTGAGGCATCTTATAATGAAGCGGAAGATATCCGTCTGCTCTATGTGGCGGCCACCCGGGCTAAAAATCTTCTGGTGATTAGCAGCTTAAACCATAAGAGTAACAAGAGTATTCCCTGGCATCCTTTATTGAAAAATATTACAGAAGAAATGAACATTTTTGTCCCGGAAGCAGGATTGCCCGAAAGAGAAACGAAAGAAAAAGAAAGGGAAGAGGAATTTTTGCTTGATGATTACAAAGAGATTCAAAAAGAATGCGGGCAATGGGTGAAAGATTTATCAAAAAGTAGTTATTATGAAAAAAAGCCAACTGATTTTAAAGATGAAGAGAAGCACCAAAAGATTGCCACAGTTAATGTTGGTGGAACAGCCTGGGGAAGTGCCGTTCATAGAATCTTTGATTATTTAATCAAAGAAGGTCCCGATGAACAGTTATTATCTTTGCGTATAGAAAGAGCCCTGGAAAACCAGGGGATATCTCTAAAGAGAAAAGAGGAATTGGCGGGGATTATCCGGAAATTTAAAAAAAGCGATTTATATCAGCGCCTGAAAAAAGCAGAATTTAAATATAGTGAAGTTCCCTTTACTATAAACATTAAACCTGCTCATCCTCTTTATACTGAATTAGCCGGGCAGGATTCCCGCCCGGTTGTTTTATCCGGGACTATCGACCTGGTCTTTAAAGAAGTCGATGGCTGGGTGGTGATAGATTATAAAACTGACCGACCGAAAAACGAGAAGGATTATCCTAAATTAGTCGAGGTTTATCAAAAACAGATTGATATTTACAGTCAAGTGTGGGAGGAAATAAGCGAAGAACAGGTGAAGCAAAGCAGTATATATTTTGTTAATTAGTTGCCCAGTCTACCGGTTACCCGGTTAGCCAGTTTACTAAGTGTGTAATGGGTAGGGGCGTATAGCAATACGACGCCCTCCCGTAGGACAGGCGTCTCGCCTGTCTATAAGGCAATTGCATGGGGAAGGCACAAATTTCATTTGACCTTACAAAATACGAAAAACAAGACGCGTAGTATCACAATAATGCATTGCAGGGAGAAAATTATAAAAAAAAGAAGGATTTTAAAGAAAAAGATAGTATACTATAAATAGTAGTAATTATTCTGGCATAAAAATTAAATAATATAGAGAAGGAGTAAGAATACTTTAAAATGAAAATTCAAATAAAATATTTAAATGGTATTCGATTTAAACGTTTTATTATAAATTCTGCTCAACGAATAAATCAGATGGAACAGTACCTAAACGATATTAATATTTTTCCGGTAGCCGATGGGGACACAGGTACTAATATGGTAGCTACTATGAACAGCATTGTAAAAGGGATAAAAAAATGTAAGGAATCTTCTTTTGCCAAGATTAGTAGTGTTATTGCCGATTCGGCTTTAACCGGAGCCCGTGGTAATTCCGGTGCTATCTTAGCTCAATTTTTTCAAGGCCTGGCAGATGCAACTCGTGGTAAAGTTCGTCTCTCAACAGAGGCTTTTGCTAGTGCCGCTGTTAAAGCGGCGGAGCAGGCCCGGAAAGCCATTTCTCATCCTCAAGAAGGCACCATCATTACAGTAATGAAAACTTGGGCAAACTATCTTACCGAACATGCTCCTTACACTCCTGATTTTGCTGAACTTTTTAAAAAATCATTATCTAAAGCAAAGGATTCCCTGGCTAAAACACCCGATAAACTATTGATATTAAAAAAGGCAGGTGTAGTCGATGCGGGGGCACAGGGTTTTGTTAATATATTAGAGGGGATAGTTAATTTTATTGAATATGGAAAAGTTAAATCATTAAAAGCGATTGCTTCTACTACCGATAAAATGAGAAATTTTAATTTAGATAAAGTTGATTCCGGAATTAATTTTCAGTTCTGTACTGAATGCTTGCTTGAAGGTATTGACTTAGATTTAAAGACAATTAAACAAAAACTTTCTTTTTTGGGGGACTCACTGATCATTGCCGGTTCTAAAAACAAAGCCCATATTCATATTCATACTGATAAACCAGAAGATGTTTTTGCTGAATTGTCTGAATTCGGAACTATTGTCAAAACTAAAGTTGATGATATGCAAAAACAGCATACTAAGATTAAACTTGATACTCAAACAAGAAGTATCGGGTTGGTAACTGATTCAACCTGTGATTTACCGCCAGAAATAATTAAAAAGTATAATATTCAGATTGTACCTATAGTGATTCAAGTTGGGGAAAAGAGCTATTTAGACCAGGTAGAAGTTAAACCAAAGGATTTTATTCATATTTTAGAGACCTCCAATGAAAAGTTATCTACTTCTCAACCCTCTCCGGCTCTTTTTACAGAAGCTTATAATAAAATTGCCTCAAAATACGAATCGATAATCTCTTTACATATTTCGGAAAAATTAAGCGGAACGATTCAGGGTGCGCGTATGGGTTGTAAGGATATGGAGTACAGTAATAAAATTCACATTGTCGATAGTAAAACAAGTTCAGTTGCTTTAGGATTGTTAGTTGCTGAGGCGGCTCAATTAATTCAAGAAAGGTTTAAGCTTGAAGAAATTATTAACCGGCTAAAAATTGCTACTGACAATGTTAAAATCTTTATCAGTATACCTACTTTAAAATATGTAATACGTAGTGGGCGTTTGAGTAAAACTAAAGGACTTTTAGGTACGCTTCTTAATTTGAAACCTATTTTGACTGTAAATTCTGATGGAAATATTGTCGAAGTTGCTAAAGTAATTGGACAAAAAAGGGTAGTGCGTAAAACTTTAGATTTGGCGATCCGATTTGCAAAAAGTGTTAAAAATCCTCGTTTTGGTATTACTCATGTAGCTGCACCGGAGTTAGCTCAATGGTACGGTTATAAAATTCGCAATGTCTTTAATTCTTCAAAAGTAATGATTTCCGAAGCATCCCCCGCTTTAAGTGTACATATCGGTATTGGTGGAGCTGCTATCGCAGTCCTGGGTGATTCTTAAAAAATGACAAAGGACCGTCCCCTGTCATTTTTTTTCTAAAAAAGAAGGGTTTTTTAGTATAGTTGTAGTAGTATTTACACTATATATATCAATAATAAATAGGTGGTGATTAATAGAAAATGAAAGAGATATTAAAAAATATTTTAGATTGGTTAGAACCAAAAGTAAACTACGCTGATTTAAGATTTGTTCAAACCGAAAAAGAGAACATTGAAGTAGAAAATGGTATCTTATCTTCCTATAATGTTTCAACTAGTCGAGGGGTAGGGATACGAGTATTAGCGGATGGTGCCTGGGGGTTTGCTGCTTCTAATAATTTAGACAAAGCATCTTTACAAGAAACAGCTGCTAAAGCTTTGGATATTGCCCGAGCCTCGGCTCTTACTAAAAAAGAAGATGTTAGGCTTGCTTCCGAAGATAAACATATCGACACTTACATTACTCCGATAACTAAAAATCCCTTCCAGGTTAGTCCTGCAGAAAAAATAGACCTTTTGGTAAAAGCTACCAAAATGATGATAAAAGATAAAGTAAAGAAAAGCGAAGGTTTATTTATTTTTTATAAGACCGATAAAATATTTGTATCTTCCGAAGGTTCTGAGCTCGAACAGACTATATTTGAATCCGGAGGGGGAATTACTGCTTATGCTATCGGTGAAGGAGATTTCCAAAAACGTTCTTATCCTTCCAGCTTTGGAGGGGATTACGCTACCCGAGGATACGAGTTTATCGAAGAGATGAATCTATTAGAAAATGCCGAGAGAATATCGGAAGAGGCTAATCAATTATTAGTTGCTCCTCCTGCTCCTACCGGGATAATGGATATTATATTGGGAGGATCTCAGCTTGCTCTTCAGGTTCATGAATCCTGTGGGCATCCGGTAGAATTAGACAGGGTTTTAGGGAAGGAAATTAGCTATGCCGGAGGAAGTTTTTTAACTCTGGATAAATTAAATAATTTCACCTACGGAAGTCCGAAGGTAACTATAGTAGCTGACGCAACTGTTCCGGGAGGTTTAGGTACTTTTGGTTATGATGACGAAGGTGTTCCCGCCTCTAAAAGTTTTCTGATAGATAAAGGAAAATTTGTGGGTTATTTAATGTCCAGAGAAGATGCCTTTGAATTGGGATTGCCGAGTAATGGTGCTGCCCGGGCAGAAAATTGGAACAGAATTCCCCTGGTTAGGATGACCAATATCAATTTGTTACCGGGAAATTTAGAGCTGGATAAACTTATAGGAGATATAAAGGAAGGTTTATATTTAGATTATAATAAGAGTTGGAGCATAGATGATAAGAGGATAAACTTCCAATTTGGTACAGAAATAGCCCGGGAAATAAAAAATGGAAAATTAGGAAAAATTTATAAAAACGCAGTCTATCAAGGTATAACTCCGGAGTTTTGGAAATCTTGTGATGGGATAAGCTCTGAAAAATATTGGCATATCTGGGGTGTACCGAATTGTGGCAAAGGACAGCCAGGGCAAGCAATGCATGTGGCACATGGCACATCCCCTGCGAGATTCAGAAAGGTAAAGGTAGGTGCTTCCAAATGAAAGATATAAATTCAGGGAAAGAACTTGTTAATAAGGTCAAAAATATTCTTAAAAATTACGATTTTGAAATAATTGCATCAAGGGAGAAAAGTGAGCTTACCAGATTTGCAGAGTCTTATATTCACCAAAATGTAGCGGAAGCCGATCTAAATTTAACTGTAAAGATAATAAACGAAAATAGAATTGGTGCAGTGCAGATGAACAGTATTGATGAGGCCACTATATCAAAAAATATAGAAAAGGCAATCGAAGTGACCAAAGTTACCCCCAAATTAGATTATCATTATCAGTTACTTACACCTCAATCATACAAAATAAAAAGTAAATATTCTAAAGTTACTGCTGATTTTACCCCTCTAAATCGAGCTCAATTAGTAAAACAACTAATAAAAGAAGTAAACAAAAGAGGGTATGAGGCGGCGGGAGCTTTTAAAACGGAAGAATCTACCCTTCTAGTGGCTAATTCAAGAGGAGTTTTTGCCTTTGACCGGGGGACTAAAGTAGATTTCAATTGTGTTATCACCCGAGATAATTCTACTGCGCATACCTCCTTTATAGACAGTGATGTTAATAATTTTAATATAAAAAAAGTAACCAATGAATTATTAGAGACTGCTTTAAAAAATGTAGAACAAATAGAAATTGACCCGGGGGTCTATACGGTCATCCTTTCTCCGGAAGCAGTTGCGGAAATCTTAAACTATGCCGGCTATACTGCTTTTAATGGCAAAACGATTATGGAGGGAAAGAGTTTTATCTGTCACAATCAAGGCAAAAAGATTTTCCAGGAGACTATAACCGTTTCTGATGATCCTTTTGATGAACTTACCATGCCACTACCTTTTGATTTAGTTGGATATCCTCGGGAAAAGATATATCTTATTAAAGATGGGGTAGTCAAAGACGGAGTATATGACCATCTTACCGCTCTAAAATACAATAGAAAATGTACCGGTAATACTTTATCGCCAGAATATGCTTCTTTTGGAGCACTTCCCTTTAATCTAGTGATGGAAGAAGGAGACAGCACTATTGATGAAATGATTTCTGACACCAAAAAAGGTATCTATATTTCCCGATTTCACTATGTAAATATACTAAATCCTATGAGTATTCAATTAACCGGAATGACCAGAGACGGGACTTTCTTAATAGAAGATGGGAAGCTGGGAAGGGCAATCAAGAATATGAGATTTAATACCAGTGTAGTGGATATGTTAAAGGCAGTAGATATGATATCTAAAAAAAGACAGACAAAGGAAGGATTTGTCGGTCCAACAGTTGCCCCCTATCTCAGAACCAATAATTTTACTTTTTCCAGCAAAACAAGCTTTTAGAAAATCAGGAACAGGAGACGGGACTCCGTTCCTGATTTATTTATTTTACTGAGGCGATAAAAATATCTCCGATAGCCAGGAGATCATCTTTTTTTGGCTTTTTCCCCTGGGATACATTTTCAAAAATAGCTCTTCCCAAGGCAGCGATCATAGAATATAAAAATAGATCCCCACTTACTTTTTTACCTGAACATAAAATAACCTCCCCAAACGAGCCTCCTGCTTCCTTCTGTTTTTTTCTTAATTTTTCGAAGAGTTCATTTATTTTTTTCTTGCTGTCTTCCTTTTGCATAAAATCATAGCTGATTCTTTGCATAATAATAAAAATTTTAGAATTTTCCTCCAGAAGATTTATATAAAAATCTACTATCATTTTAATCCGTTCTTTCATGTTATCCGTAGAAACAATAATTTTTTCAATTTTTCCAAAAACATTTTCTATATTTATTTCTAATAGTTGTGAGGCCAGGTCTATTTTGGAAGAAAAATAATAATAAATGGT
>Ga0222684_1000131_pt1 | contig 18964 bp, 28 predicted proteins | sample AntAcemetage1075_FD_181150 | JGI IMG/M metagenome (GOLD analysis project Ga0222684, IMG submission 181150) | Saline water microbial communities from Ace Lake, Antarctica - #1075 | ecosystem: Environmental > Aquatic > Non-marine Saline and Alkaline > Saline | place: Antarctica: Ace Lake...
ATTAAAAAAATCATACTTTTCAGATCTGTTTTTAAACCAGTCAGCGAATTTACTTTGCACTTCCAAAAAAGCATAAAGCTCTCTGGCGTTTACCGCTTTTCTTCCTTCCTTCTCTTCGATCCTGATCAGTTCATTCATTGTTTAGCCCTCCGCCATCCAAGAAAGTATGTCCTCAACACAATATTTCGGATCACCTCCTTTCGGTCTCAAAACAGGCATTCCCCTTTTTTCGTACCTGTCAATTGTCATTGTTGTTACTTTTAAATACTCTGCAATTTCTTGCCTTGTAAAAATTGTTTTGTCCATTTTTGTTCCCCTACATGTAGCATTTTTGACCGAAGCCTTTGTTTCTTCTCATAAGTTTTCTTTTAAGTTTATGTCCTGCTGGCATAGGAATGTGACCCGAACTTCCATACTTCCTAGAGCTTGACTGAGCAAGCTGATGGTTAAACAACTTTTGATTTTTGATAGAAATAACAGCAGAATCTAAATCAACGCCTTTTTCTCCAAGTCCTCTAAAAAAAATTGATACAAATCTGTCATAACCTTTGTGTAAGTTTCCATAAATAAACATAACGACCTCCAATAAAATTAAATAAACATAAACCGCAATATCAGGATAACATATAAAAACAATAAGTAAATGAAAAAGAATTATTTATACAGGACTATTCAACTTCTTGATTTCTTCTTTAGTTGGATAAGTATCACCGTTTTTTATCCTGTAGAACTGCGACCGCTCAAAGTTGTTTCTATCAAGCCATTTACTGACGTTCTCAATTTTTTTATAAAAAACGTCCCAGTCAAATTTAAATACCCTCACGATTTTTCTCGGTCTACCCGTAGGCTTTTTAAGTTTTCTGTATGCCTGAATAGATGAAGCCTTTACAATTCTGTTTCCATCAGCATTTTTCCCAAAGTCTTTACCCTCTACCAGTTCAGCGATTACAACGCCGTTTCTTATAAGTTTTCGCTCTCTTACATATCTGTTTATAGAGTCAACTGGGACACCTAATTCTTTTGATACTGTTTCAACTTTTTTCATTTGTTACTCTCCTTGTCGTTTTTGACAACCTTGTCAAACATTTCGTTATATTCTTCCGTAAGTGCAAAGTCTGTCACATTTTTATTATTACAACGACAATCTTTTGAATATTTGCAATATCCTTCTTTCCCTTTATTGAAAAATGAACACTTCCCTTTCCATCCGTCACCGCAACATTTATATTCTATATCTAGGTTGTATTTTCCAAACATCTTGTTATCTCCTTAAATCTCTTCATCGTGATTAAAAGCTTTAGACCTAACAACTACATCGTGTCCATAATATCCGTTATGACCATTGTAAGCTACAAACTGTAAAGTGCCCCGATTGGTTTCAATGTTTACAAATACAGCATCACCTTCGAACTGAATAGCATCGTTTAAAGTTTCTACATCTATTCCATCAATAGCGTTGCTAACTATTTTTATTTCTCTAAACTCAGCACCTTCAAAACTTGCTAAATCATCTTCACTCATAAGATATCCCCACGATTCACAACACTGCTGACCGCTTTCTATGCCTAGGTGTATTGTCTGAATATTGGTTACTATATCAAATCCTTCAAACCAGCCATAAAACCCGTCTGCTTTAAAGTTAGATTCTGTAATACTTTTAATAATTTCTTTCATCGTTTTGTCTCCTTTTAAAAGCCGATATCATCGTCATCGTCAAGATCAACTGCTGGTGCTGACTTCGGAGTAACCTTTTCCGTGTCCTGTTTACTGTCAAGGAACTTTACGGAATTAGCAACGATCTCAGTTATATATTTATTGTTTCCGTCCTTATCCTGATATGATCTTGTTTGTATCCTTCCTTCCATAAAAACCAGTGAACCTTTTTTAAGGAACTTTGAAGCATTTTCCGCCGTATTTCCAAACGCCACAATATTATGCCATTCCGTTTTTTCTTCCCAGTTGTCACCTTTTTTAAAACTTTCAGATGTTGCAACTGAAAAATTTACAACTGCGGTTCCAGAATTAACATATTTCTTTTCCGGATCTTTTCCAAGTCTACCTAAAAGCATTACTTTGTTCAGACTGTTAAAACTACTCATCTTTTTTATCTCCTTAAAATTTTGTTGTTATCCTTACAGACGCGTTTCTAAAACTTTTTTCTGAATACTTTTCATAAAGTCCATCATCTCAACCCTCCATTTTTCAAACATAAATAAACCGGCTTGCCTGTTAAAGCCTTAATTTCTTTTCTTGCCTTTTCCGGCATTAAATTGTCACCGCTCATGTGACATAAAAATATAGATTCCACTTTGCTCAAGTCGTTTGCTTTCAACATTAATTTCAAATCCTGTAGGCTCATGTGACTTTCAAAAACCCTCTCTAAGTGCAGATCATTAACATCCGGTGAAAGTGTTTCACGATCAAAATTGCACTCAATTAAAATATGTGTCAGCATTTCATCAGGGAACTTATACCGCAAAAAATATGTATCAGTTGCAAAAAGTAAAGCCTCTTTTGTTTTCAAATCCTGCATCAGATATCCAAGCGGTTCAGCACAATCATGCTCGGCGTTAAAAGGTAGAACCAAAAAACCGTCTATTTCAATATATTCGTTGTGTTTTGCCGTGTTTGTTTCTATTCCTAAAGCTTCCTGAGTTCCCTGAGATGTCCATACTTTACCACCCTGCCTGATATACTTCTTAACCGCTTTTGAATGGTCTCCGTGTTCATGTGTCAACAAACAATTATCCGGAAGATCAAACCCTGATTTTTCAAGTAAAAGATTATATCTAAATCCGCACTCAAGCAGGAGTCTTGATGTAGACCCCTGCACAATAAAAGCATTTCCGCTTGATGAAGTTCCTAAGTTAATTATTTTCAAAAGTCTAACCCTGTTTTTTCTTCGGTTTTATCTCCTTTCTTTTCAGGCGTTTTTTCTGGTTTCTTACCGATAGTTTCTGAATTAGGCTTTTTGGTTTCAGTTTTAAAATAATCTTCAACACTTGAAAAACCGTCTTTTATCGAAGTGAAAACCCTTCTAAGCCTTATCATCATTGCCGGTTGCATATCCTTAAGCCTGCATCCTAAAAACGCTTCGATCTGTTCACGGCTTACATTAAGATCAACATCATATATTGCAACCATCTTTTCAATACCTTCTTTTGTAATGTCAACATTTGCTTTTAAGGTTGCGTTTACAGCTTTTTCCGCTTTTTCAATTACGTCTCTCGGAATAATTGACAGAATACACGCCCTGAGCCGTCTTGATCCATTGTTTGCAACGATCTCATAAATATCTCTAGGGTCTGTCAGCTTTTTTGTTCCGCTATTTGAATAGCGTTCATGCTTAACCGTAAAAGTCCGCTCTGATCTTACATTATTTTCCATATCCCACGCAAACGACTGAAAAACTGACTCGCCATTTTTCTGCGAAAGTTCCACAATTCCATAATCAAGATTTCCCCACGCTTGAGCGATAACTTCCGCAAGCCTTATCGAAGGTCCGGAGATACTTTGACCGCTTCTAGGATACTGATAAATCGCCACTTCTGCCATTTCCTTTGAGCTACACGCCTGATTAATTTTTTCAAGTGCATCCAGCTTGTTTCTAGGAAACTTTTTTGAAAGCATTACTTGAGCCTGAACTCTTTGCAATTCCCTTGCTGTTGAGGATTCAATAATCTCATTGTTTGCTCTTACTGATAGATCTTTTTCCATTTAAATCACCTCTAATAATTTGTTTTCAATTACTCTTGTTTTTACAAGTGTTCTTTCTGTTTTTATTTCTTTTGTGAGTGCTTCGCAATTGTCCGCAAGTATCGGGAGATCAAACCCATAAAGACCTTGCAAGGTATCACAAAGCCTGATACCGAACTCTATACCCTCACCGTTGCTTATCGTGCCAAATTCAACGCCCTTTTCATCAAGGAACTTACAGCACGTTTGAGGAACTCCGCTAACCTGAAAATCAAACAGTTTAATATCACATCCAAAAACCTTTTTCGCATCACCCTCAAGAAGTTTTGCCTTCATTATTCCGTATTTATGAATAAATGCTATTTTCTTTTGAGCTACGGAATAACCTTTTTTGTGTCCGGATCTTTCAGCTTCTATCTGTACGATTCTTTCATCATTTTCTTTCTTGTTATCATGTTCAGAATATTTCTTGATAACCGTTTCAATTTCAGCCGTTAATACTGCCTTTTCTTCAATCTCTTTTGTTTTGTCATCAGGTTTGATTTCAGATATTTCCTTTTCGATCTTTTTAAAATCAGGCTCTTTTTCTGCAAAAGCAGGTGAATTATATCTAGGCATTTCTGGAACTGTTTCAAGTTTTATCGGGTCGATCTCAACAGGCTTTTTGATTTTCTCAAGTTCTTCAATTTCATTTTTAAGTTTGTGGCCATTTACTTTTATTTTTGTGAGCTTATCAGCTTTTTCAGTATTGAATGTTTCCTCAAGTTTTTCAATATCAGGATTGTTTTTCAGGGTTTCACAGTGAGTTTTTAAAATAGGGCACTCAAAGCCATTAAAAACATTTTTGTCAGTATCAAGATATTCCTGCCTTTTTGACTGGATTTCATCTTGCTTTTTTGTGATAGTTTCAACTGCCTGATTATAAGTTTTAAGCTCTTTTTCATAAGCATCAAATCTTGACTTTCCGTCTTTTAGAGCTTCGTCATTTTTGGCTTTAATATCTGCAATTTTCTTTCTATCTGTTGCTGACAGTTTGTCGAGCCGTTCCATTTCAGCCTTATCATGTGCCATCTTTCTTGTTTCATAATCATTTTTGAGTTTCGTTTTCTGGTTCTCAAGCTCCATCTTTTTCAGCTTTGAGGTATCGTTATTTATTTTGACATCAAGAACATCAATCTTTTTCTGAATTTCAGCTTTTTCCTTGTTAATTACTTCAATAGGTATCAGATCAAACTTTTTCAACTTCCTTTCATCTATCCTTGTTTCGCAGGATTCCATCAGCTTGTCAAGGTCGTTGGCTTCAGTTACAAGTTTTTTTCTTGTCTTTTCAACGTCTTTCATGCCCTCATAAAATTCGATCATTTCAGGCATATCAATTTTGTTGCATATTTCAGCCGGTTCAATCTGCATGATGTTTTCAAAAACAATATCCATGCGGTTTTTTTCATCGAGAGTATCAGCGAAATACTTAGGGACCATCAGCGAAAACAAAGCCTCATAAATTTTAAGCCCTCCAAATCCATAAGCATCAACAAAAACATCAAATTCTTTTTTAGTCGAACATTTTTCATCATTGATGAAGTAATCGGACTTGTTACCTTCAAACTTTTTTTCTCTCGTCTCCCTGTCTTTCACCCAATTTTCGTAATAGCTTCGACCAAATTTAACACCGTTAATCTCGACTTCTGCAAACGTTTCAACATTTTCCGTTTTACCCCCTTCCTGGACTTTTACATCATTGAATTTAAGATCAAGATTGTACCCTGTCAAAACCCACATCACGGCTGAAAGGATTGTTGTTTTCCTTTCTCCGTTTTGACCTATAAGAGTTTTGTTAGCAAGATCACCTTCAAAAGTTTTAATTCCTTTGAAATTCCTGATTTTTACTTTCAAACTTTTTTCCATTGTACCCTCCACTCAATTTCGCATTCCTTAAAAGGTGCTTTGAGTTGTTTAATAATTTCTTTCATAAGTAGCTCCTAAATAGTTGTATTGTCCAAGTGATTTTTAAAAAAAAGAAAAAAAAGAAAAAAGAAAAAAACAAATTTAGTTTCTCATATTTACCCCCTAAAACAAGATTATATTTTAATACTAATAAGCAACTCATTGATTTAATTCCTTCTTATTTAATATCTTAGCTTCTTTATATAATACTAGAAAACAGTCTTTATCGGTTAGAAAGACATCACCGTTTTTCAACTTGACTTCACAGTAATTCTTAAACTTTTTAACCCATACGATATCAGAAAAGTAAAATTCAATAGTTCCTGCATCATCCCATAAAATAGCTTCTATCATAACGCCCTCCAAAAATGTTTAAATAATCAAATCGCAATTACAGAATACCACACTGTTTTGTAATATCAAGGAAATAATCATTTTATTTTAAATTGCTAGAAACTACTGAACTTTATTGAAAGTAACTACGATATTTTCAGAGCCTATTTCCCTGATATGTGAGATGTTTCGGATATGTTTATATCCATCAGAAGGTAATTTACCCATTTTGACTACTGCATCTAAAATAAACTTGACGGCAAAGGCGACATTATCGGTATCTTTTCTTTTATCCTTAGTTGTCCAGACAATTACAAGATCATGCTGACAGTCATTAAGTTTAAGCTGTTTACAGAAATATCCGATATTATTAGTAAGGTCTTTCTTTATTTTGCTGGCTTTGAACTTGTTAGACCGCTCCGCATCGATGTACTCATTTAGGCTTATAAGGGAAAAGGGGATTGTGAAAGTGTTCATCAGATACTCCATAAAAAAAGCCCATCAGTAGTGCTCTGAATCAACTTTAACTATTTTTCTCAAAGATTCGTTTTCTAAGCCTATAACTGACAATCTTCCTTTATAGTGTTTATTCTGCTTTTTGAGTGCTGAGGCTTCGACTGTGAGATTTTTGGCTTCTGTGAGTATATCGCTTAGGCTGTGCAGAATTTGTGTCTTAGAAGGGCTAGGAGTCATTCCTATTTTTACCATGTCATGGACTTTCTGAATTTCACTTAACATCTGACCTCATACATTCAACAGTTTGTAAAAGTTTTTCGACATAAGCTTTCCTCAAAGTTGTATTATGCAGCCATTTTGATATTTTTGTATCTATAGTGTCGGATTTTTCAATAACAACATAAAAAGGGCGTGAAGGAATGGGGCAAAGCTCAATTAGCAGTTTCGGTTGCAAGGTAGTACAGCTCATTAACCCTATCCCAAACAGGATCAAGAAAAGTAAAGTCACACGTTTTATCAATATTTTGCTTAACTTCGAGCATGATTTTTTCATTCTCATTGAGCGTTATCTCCTTTTTTCTATCTATTTCTTGAAATTTCGCATAAGTGTTTTTTATAACTTCAATATCTCTCTGGTTCTGCTTTGCTATTTCTTCATAATCACTGACAGTTTTTTCAAGAGACTGGATCTTAATGCTTTGTTTTTCTACCTTGTTTTTCAGGAAAATCAAAGCGATAACAGCACAGATAACAAGCATAAATATTAAAATGGGTTTCCAATATTTAAAGAAAATGTCCGCAATTCCTTTTAGAATATTTATGATTATTACGCTCATAATTGATAATGAGGATAATCACGAAAAGACCAGTCACCGCCCCAGACAAGATCAATACCAAGTTTTTCAGCTTCTTCAAATATGATTTTTTTCAACACTTTAAACCTCCGGATATTTTCCCAGTCTATCGGATAAGGTGCGATATCAACAGCCATAGAGGGGAAATCATTATGAGCTGACTGAGGAAAATGAAGCTGAGAGTTTCCAGACAAAAACGCCTTTTCCTGATCGTCTTTATTTCTATGTCCGCATATAACAGCAAAATCTATTCTTTGAATTGCTTGCCTTAAAATAAGCTGTATTTGTTCATCGCAAGTTGCTAAATTCTCAAGTGATCTTTTGGAAAATCTATACATTTTAATCCCTCTTGTTTATCCTTGTTTTTGAAGCGAAAATATAGATTATTAAGCCCTGAAGTACCGATATTATTATTTCTTCATTGACGATCTTTTCATTAACAATAAGGGATTTAGTTACGATCAAAAATAGAATAAAAAATATTATCCTGAAAAGTGAAGGTTTGCCGTTTTGGTCTGAAAATAAATCTTTGAGAAATTTTTTCATGTTATTCCACCTTCACCCGATCCGTCAACATCTCCTGACATCAAATCAGCTGAACCGGTTACAACGGTGTTTACTTCCGCATTGTCTTTTATATGATCGAAAATAACTTCCATTAATATTTGCCATATCTTTTCAGTGTCTTGTTTATCAGCAACAGTCATTCCTTCTATTGCATTTTTTAAAGCTGTTCCACAAGTTACTGAATTTAAAGCCATTTCTTCACCTATTTTTTATACAAATTTATTTTAGTCGTGTTTTCAGCCGCTTTTGACAACAACCCTGCTGGCAATACCCACGAAGCAGCAACAGAAAGAAATTGTGGGCCCAAAGCAGTTGGAACCGTTGCAGAAATCAAGTCAGTAATTGCCGTTTGAAGGTTTGTTGATAAATCATGTATCAGTTTGATCAGATCATCGCTTGATAAATTTTTTATTTCTATCTTTCCGTTTTTGTCAATTGTTAATGATATTTGATCGTTTTTGATGGAAGCCGTTTTGTCTCCAAGCAGTGTTATTTCTGCTGTTTCGTTTCCATCTTCATCAGTTGAGAATACCCTTCTTTCACCTTTTTTAAGCTCAGTTTTTAAGGGTACTAAAAACAAAGCATTATCACCGCTTGACAGTTTACTTCTCAAAACCTTATCACCATCAAGAGGAATTGACTCAAAGCCCGGCACGGTATAGACCTGATCTTCAGCAGTATCTTTCTGAAACATTTCATACGTGCCTAATATTTCATTTTCACCGGTCTTTTTATTTGATTTTATTAAAACGAGTTTCATCTTTTATATCCAAAATTTAGTAAAAATTCCCTTATACCAGTCAAGCGGAAATAGTTGCAAATCTGATACCTTTCCGCCGTTCATCATTTTATAGGTTATCTCAAGTATTATAAAGTCAGTAGGATTTTTGATATAATTTCTATCAGACTGGATTGTTATAATTTCACCTTCTTTTAATAAATTTCCGTCAATTGTGTTTATATAAGGCACTGAAACAGCAAACGAAAAGCAGTCAATTAGTGTTGCTTTAACCTGAGAATCAAGAAAACTTTTTGATGAACCGTCATTTCTTTTCTGTTGCTCAATTGTTTTCTGTCTGAATATTGGTATGTCTATTTTTGCGTTCGCTGTATTTGTTTTATTTGCCGTGGTGTAAGATCTTAGACAACTATAATCAGAAAATAGTTTATCAGAATCAAAAGCTATTGTCCCTTTTGGGTCCACCAGATTTAAAATAGGGTCTTTTTTTTCTGTTGAATCCAAGCTAACTCTTAAAGCACCTTCCGGCGTTTCGGATAAAATTAAATCTCTTTGCCTTGCTAAATCAATCAGCACTTCTGAAACCGGCTGATTATATCCTATCTCAAATTTAGGAAATTTCTTGTTTGCGTTTTCTGTTGCGTTATCGTCTATAACAACAGGAATGCTGAATATATCGCATAACTGTTTGGATATACTTTTAAATGACATATTGTATTTTGTTCTGGGATACGCTGAAAGGGGTATATTGGAAGTTGTCAATATTCCGCATGATCCTTTCCCTGCCATTATCAATTTTGATGGGTTTTCTGCTGAAAGTTTTAAGTTAGAACCTGAGAAAAGAATCTCATTTCCGAAATATCCGTCAATTGATACATAAGAAAAAGGTGGTATTAAATCTCTGAATATCTGCTCATTAGGAAGCTCAAAATCTATCAAAGCAGTAAAAGCATTAACCGCTCTGGTTATGGTTATTTCTGGAATTGCTATCATATCTTTTCCGTCAATAACTAATCCAGCACCTTCAAAATTAGGGTCGATCTTTTCTTCTTCAAACAGATCAGGTATTTTGAGTGTCGAGCCTATTGATATTTCATCAGATATTAAGTTGTTTATGTGTCTTATTTTTGATGATTTTGAAGCATCATACAGATATTGTAGAGTAACGCTTTTTAATGTGTCGCCTGTTTGAACTACATGAAATATCATATATAAAACCTCAAAGCCCTGTTTTTAGGAATTTCGTAAAGGTCTTGTCCTCCCAATCCGTTTACTCGAATAAATTCATCAACATTATCATCAAGTTCAGCTCCTGTTTTTGACTGCGTTTTAGAGTAAACAAAAGAATACATTTCAGCATATCTATTTAATACGTATATTCTTTCTTGTTTGGTTTTAAAAGCTATTTGTGAAAGTTTTCCTGCTGCTGATCTTGTCAGTTGTTCCCGGTATTCAGCTTGATCCGGTGTGTCAACATATGTTCCTTCACTTTCAGCATTTTCAATATATTCAGTAATCTTTTCATTAAACAAAAATATCTTTTCAGACTGTTCAAATACTGATGTTTTTGTTTTATATACAGATGAATCCGCTGAAATACTCGCAAGAACTATTCCGGAAAGAACTGCTGAGGCATTAAGAGCAATGACTAAAGGGTCTTGATCGGGGTCATCCATCCAACCCTCAATCCATTCTTTCATTTCATCATAAAACAAAATCCTATCTTTTGCACTTGATAATCCTTTAGCGGAAAAAGATATAAATCCCTGCTGAACTGAGGCAAAACTTTCAGCCGAAGTTTCAATAGTGTTTACAAGATTTTCTGCTGTGAGTGCTATCCCTTGCAATTCTGCTAATATATCAGTTGCATATTCGTAAGCGTAAGCAACTTTTGAAACGGCTGCTACAGCTTTGTTCATTCCTGCCTTAACTTTTCTGATACCATCGGCAACTTTATTTGAAAACTGTTCCTTGAAAGCTACAGCGTTATAAATTATAAATTCGTTGTTTGTGTTGTCTATGTATCTATTTTCGTTTTCAGGTGCCACCACTTCATCAAGTTCTTGCGTTTCGTGCATAAGAAGCGAAAAGGCGACCTCGTTTGCAGATGAAACTAGATTGTCATTTCTAACAAAAGAAAGAACGTGGACGTTATATGTTGTTTGTCTTAGTGGGTGAGTGTATATAATAGGTCGGTTGTCTGCAATAGCAAGCTCAAAAGCATCAGCCATTGTGTCGCATTCTGTACCTGAAAAATACAATGTATGCGGAAATATTTCTGAACCCTTAGCGGTTTTCTGAACATAATCTTTTCTATTAGAAAAATTAAATACGTTTGTGTTGTCATCTCTTTTTGCTTCTAAATCCCTAAATTCAAAAACAAATCTATCTCCTGCCTGCGTTTCAATTACCGCATCATGTACCCGATCTGTCCACGCCATCTCATAACTCCCTTAACTATCTTCAAATATTATGCTTTATTTTTCTTTACTTTTCAAGTATAATTTTAGATGGAGGTGAACATGAAAGTAATAGTTGACAGTTCGGAGCTTAATAAATGGCTCGCAAACATGAAAAATAGAGGGCGTGTAGGGGTTAGAAAAGCGGTTAGAAGGTATACAAATAAAATGGCTTTTTCTACTCGTGAACTTGCTGTAAAGAAAACAATGAATCAGGCTTTCAGTTTTATGGCTAATAAAACCAAAAAATGGAGCAAAAAACCTGACAAGGTCGCTTATGTTCCTGCGAAAAAAAGCTCAGACATTGACAAGATGGTTGCATCGGTTGGGGCTTTGGGTGATATTGACGGATCAAACGTCATTTCAAGAGCGGGCGGGTTTTTAGCACGTCAAGAATTAGGTGGCGTTGTCAAACAGCTCAAAACTGGAGAGTCTGGATTTCGTGGAAAACAACTACTTAGAAATACTTCAGAAATAGGCCCGAAACAGGTTAAAAAAATCAAAAGTTCTGATCTTGTAAAGGTTAAAAAGACTCACTCGAAATCTGTTGCTTTTGCAGTCGCTAAGCGTGAGGCTATCTTGAGGGGCAAGCATTATATGTCTACCGATAACGGAATATTCAAGGTTCCTCAACGATCAGCGATTTCATACGTTACCAAAAAAGGTAAGTTCAGGATGAAAAAGCTTCCAAGAGTTAAACTGATTTATGGACTTGGAAAGGTGGGAGACGTTAAAGTAAGTAAAAACCCTTGGTTAAAACCCGCCACAAATCTTGCAATTAATAATAGGTTTAAACTTGCGAAAGAGACCATAGATTTTATCAGGGAAGAACTTCAAAAGAAATAGGCGGGTTTGACCCCGCCCAACAGGGAGAACGGTTAGTCTGCTTTGTAAACTGTTATTATCAAATCTGTTTGCTGTACTTGGTCTTGTGTTGCTGTTGCTGAATAAGGAGCGCAAATATCAATACTTCCATCAAAAAATCCAGCTGTATTTTTCGTGCCATGTGATGCTGAAACAGTTATAGGGCCGTCAACTGAATATTCATTAGCTGCTATGCAGACAGAAACCAGCAAGTCTCCAGTATAAGCAACAGAATCCTTTAAAATGCCAAGTGCCATTTTAGCCTGTTTTATTGTGCTTTGCCATGTGCTCGTAGCCCATGTTGCCGACCATCCATCAAGTGCTTTAATGTTCAAAACAGCATAAGCGGCACCATCGTAACCCACTTTCATGATAGCAACAGGTTGCATAAACTGAACCGCATCAGCCACCTGAGACTCAGCTTTTGACTCTAATGCTTCACTTGGTGTAATTCCTGCACGTCTTAACAGTTCCATTCTTGCCTGATAACTATCATCAAGAGTGTCCTTAAAAAGTGGTGTGCCGTCTTTTGCCGTTTCTGTGGTGTCGTTTTTCATCCGTCCTTTTGGATAAGTCGCCGATTCAGTAGCATCATAAGCAACGCCTGAACCTAAATAAGTTTTAGCCATGTTAGTTCTCCGTAAAATAAATTGACATAATAGCGTAAGTTTTAAATGGTTTGATTTCTAAAATAAGTTTTCTAAGCTCCTTTTCTCTTTCTGGTTCTATTCTAACCGTTTTTAAGAATTCATCACCACATATAAAAATGTAATTTCTCCAGTATATTTCCTGATCCTGTATTCCTGACCATAGACTTAATTCATTTTCTGAACTATTAGCGACTAAGTGACCTTTTGCCTTGCCGTTTGATGATGTTGTCCATAGTCCTGCGGTTGTCCGTAATCCGGCTGTTGTTACAGGTTCATTTAATCCGCCGTTTGCTGTTGTCCATTGCCCGGCTGTTGTTCCAATTCCGGCAGTAGTTCCGGGCAAGTAGTTTTCAAAAGTTCTTGGATCAATTGACACATATTTCTTTTTTGCCCTTGATCTTGTCCACTGTCCGGCGGTTGTCCATTGTCCGGCTGTTAATGGTGGCAGATCTATTCTGAACCGGTTCGCATAAGCGTATAAAGTCGGAAAACCTGCTGCGTGAAGTTCTCTTGTAAGGTCTTCAGCTCTAAGCCCACCGATATCAGATAGCTTCCTAACTATTGCCTGTTGTTGTTCTGATATTGTTCCTGACGGTTCAAGTTTCAATGTTTTTTGCCAGTTGGTAATATTTTTCCCAAAAAGCATATTATTTATACTTGCCGTGTCAGCGATTTCTAATTCCTTTCTTCTAAATTCTGTTGATACGCCTCTTAATAACGCTTTCGTTGTTTCACCATGCCACGCTGAACCAGTTGGAAGCCTTCTTTGAAAAGTTCTCGCATGGTTCATTTTTATCGTTGTTTCACCGATAAGATCAATTATAATATCAACTGCATCAGAAATAGTTGTCAATGTTCCTTCCGTCAATCCATCGAGAAAAGCAAAAAACTCAAGCTCAAAATCTATGGTATTTTCAGGCGTTATCACTTCACCCTCAACATAAACAGTCCCCTCATAGCTTCCTGCCACCGTTGGAACTTCTTCAAGTATTGCCACCGCTGTCGGAAGGTTATCGGTGTCTGATTGTGTCCATGTTGAGCCGTTTAAGTAGACTCCGTAATATATTCCTTGCGGTGTTGTTATTGTTATATTCATTTTTTACATCCCTGAGGTGTCACTTTTGGAGTATTTATTTTAAAGTTCATCTATACCTCGGTTTCAAAAACAAAAGAAATCACTTCACTTGCTCCGTTTGCCACCACAATAAAAGGGCTCGGAATTAATACTCTACAAAGCAATCCGTTTTCACTCATTATTCCTACTTCTTTTATTGTTATCGAAGCTCCTGAATTATTCTCGAACCGTCTTGCAAGTTTCATTGTTGTTTTGCTCCCACTTATTGCAGGTTCAGCTGTAACGCTTGTGTCTGGGAAAACGCCATATTCAAGTTGAGTTGCTCCAGTTCCATGCTCGATCTTGGTTGCTAGTGCTGTGTCGGTGCTGGTGAAAGCAGTGTCAGAGGCTCCTACGACTATTCCTAAAGTGTCGTCTGTTATTAGTGCGTTGCTTGAGAGTTGTTTTCCCCAACTCCAAACATCGTTTAAATTTGATCCATCATTTCCACCAATTATCCACATTTTATCCGCAAAAACTATACATTGATGGGCAAATCTCCGACTCCACTGCGAATGTCCATCTGCTAGAACTGTTGTCCAAGTTATTCCATTACTTGAGGATAAAACATCGTTGAAATTGGTTCCAGAACCACCACCAATTATCCACATTTTACTATCAAAAACCAAACATTGATGGATGCGTCTCCGACTCCACTGCGAATGTCCATCTGCAAGAACTGTTGTCCATGTTACTCCATCAGGGCTTGAAAAAACATCGTTTAAATAAGCTCCGTCATAACCACCAATTATCCACATTTTACTATCAAAAACCAAACATTGATGATATTGTCTATGACGCCACTGCGAATGTCCATCTGCTAGAACTGTTGTCCAAGTTATTCCATTACTTGAGGATAAAACATCGTTTAAATTTGATCCATCATCACCACCAATTATCCACATTTTATCCGCAAAAACTATACATTGATGGGCAGGTCTCCGACTCCACTGCGAATGTCCATCTGCAAGAACTGTTGTCCATGTTACTCCATCAGGGCTTGAAAAAACATCGTTTAAATAAGCTCCGTCATAACCACCAATTATCCACATTTTACTATCAAAAACTATACATTGATGGGAAAATCTCCGACTCCACTGCGAATGTCCATCTGCTAGAACTGTTGTCCAAGTTATTCCATCACTTGAGGATAAAACATCGTTGGAATAAGCATAACCACCAATTATCCACATTTTATCCGCAAAAACCAAGCATTGATGGTATTGTCTCTTGCTCCACTGCGAATGTCCATTTGCTAGAAATGTTGTCCAATCAATTATAAAACTATCAAGAAAATTCTTAACAAACCCGCCAGCAGTTCCATCAAAACTAACAACAATTGAATACGTCCAAGTGCTTTTTTTATTATTTGCTAAACTAACTACGACTAAGTCACGAGCAACTAAAACATTATTATCATTATCTTCTGGTTTTACACCACAAACTAAACCGCTTTCTTGCAAGGTTATCGCACCGCCTGAAGTGTTAGAAATTTCTCTGGTAATATCAAGTTTGATTGTGCTTCCTACAACTGATGGAGTTCCTACAACCGTTGCACCATAAGTAAGTCCAGAAACAAACCCCAAAGCATAATCTGAATTAGCAACCGCTCCCAAACCATTACCAACACAAACACCAAATTTCTGGACACCAGAACCACCTTTAAAATTCATCTTGCAAACTGGAATATCCGTTATTGTTACATCAGAATCATCCAGACTTTTTGCTTTTGCTGTAGGTGTTCCGTCTATCATATTTCCGAAAAGTAACCGCATGAAATTTGCTGTAAAGGATTTAAATTCACCTTGATGTAATATTTTTCCGTCTTCATCTTTTACTACAAGTTGAGAACCGTTTGTCTGTTTCTCATGTTTATAAACAAAACCGCTCAGTGTTTCTACTGACACTTTCAAGTTATGGTTTCCATCTCTCATTTTATTTTCTCCTATACATCTGTTGGTGGCGAAGCAACACACGTCGCATTCATTGTTACTCCACTTGCAACATCAACATCATCAAGCTGATCTCTCACAGTTGGATCATCTGCATCAGTTACAAGAAAATCGTAAGTTCCTGCGGTGGCAATCGTTCCTGTTGCTGTGTAAGCTCCTGCAATAACTGTTATTCCAGAATCAAAAAGAGTCCATAGAGTGTCAGTAGATAAGCGATAATAAACATTAACAGTTGTAACATATAAAGCCGTTCCTGATATTGTTCCTTCCGTGTCTGCTGTTAATACTGGAGTAACCATTGTAACAGATTTTGCAGGTAGGCTTGTAACTGTTAATTTTCCATCTGAATCAGTTGTTCCTGCCTGCCCAAAGCCATGATCCGTTGTTGCATAACTACCATCTGAATACTGAACATGAAATTCGTCATCAACAAAATAGATTGTTGAGCTTGCTGGAAATTTAGGCTCCATTCTTAACTTTGACAAATTAACTACAAACTCATTACGGCTTGAGATTAAATCAGATAGTGTTACTCTTTCAGTCCCAGTATTTGAAATTGTTCCAGTTACTTTTTTTGATTTAAATTCTTCAACTACCCCGAAATCAATATTATTTGACTCGATTATTTTTGTCATTATTTCTCCTAAGGAAAAATTACAGCAGGAACCCCTATCGATCCCTGAGGCAAGTATTCATCATTTATTTCTATTCCATTACTTTTTAAAACTATCCCTGAAATACTTGCCGGATAAACCGCATCAGCTACGATTTTATAAATATCAGATTTTAAGACCAGGTCTGTTCTCAGGTTTTCGTTATCAAGCGTGTCGATAAAAGGAAACTTTTTAACAAAATACTCTTTGAGTTTAGGCAAAATTAAAGCCTGTTTTGTGCTGTCTGATAATCCTAAAACCTCTATTTCATACGGATTTTGAATCACGGCTTTTGTTTGAAGTTCACCTGTATTCATCGGGTCGTTCGCATCAAAAACTGCTTCAACTAAATCAATGATCGTTTGTGTCGGTATTCCGTATTCGTTTGAATCGTTTATATCAGCTTGAATATATACAACCCCTGAAGCTGGTCTATTATAAGGAAATATCCTTTTTGTTCCTGCTACCGTTAATCCCCAAACTCTATAATCACCAATTGCACCGCCTCTGGGAGTATTTGAAAAGGATTTTATAACCTCATCAATATATTCAGCTGTTGTTTCCGCTTCAACTGGAGATGTTACAACGCTTTCAATTACAACTTCTTCAGATAGATCATCAACTTTTGACTGGGAATAAAGGATTGTGCCGACTGTTTTCACAATTTCAACACCAACACCAACTGATTTTATATTTCCTATTGCTGAACCGGCTGAAACAACGTCTGATTGCAATAAAAAAACAAAATTTGTTGAATCATCTGTAAATTGATGACCTGCGTAATATGTCCCAGTTCCATTAATTGTTATTGTATATTCTGCTGGAATTGCCGGATTAGGATCACGACCAAGTTTCACATTACCCCAGTTTTCAGCCTGACCGATTGAACTATCCTTTTTGCTCGTTGCTGTTAATGGGCAACCCTGTTTTGAAGCCTCCTCTATTTCCTTTTCAAGTAACTTCAATTCTGGTGCGATTGCAGTTGAAAATCCATCCTCTACAGTTGAACCGGCTGGATCATTCTCAAAACTGCTATCAACTTTTTTGACTTCATGCTTTACGGAGTTTGCAACTCGCTCAATATATTTTTTTGTCGTCGTCATCTGTTACCTCATATATAGAACAATCAAACTTGATATGCTACCTATTACAGCTGAAATACCTGCGATCTTGCCAACTTGATATGCAAACGATTTTTCGAGCTTACTAATACGCCTTGTGTTTGTCACTATGTTTACTTTGTTGTCTATGATCTTTTCACAATTAGCATCGACCTTAAACGCCAATATTTCCTTCACGTCCTTAAATCCAGATGTAACACTTTCTTTCAGATCGTCAATTCTTCTGTTTAGGCTGTCGGTATTAGTCATCTTTTTCTCCGTAGAATTTTTTAATTATTTCAATAATCATGTTGTCTTTCGTGAGTTTGGACGATACACCATACTTCTTTTCAAATTCAGGTTTGGTAAACTCATTAAGCATTTTTACCAGTTCTTCCTTTTCTTTTTCTTCAGCTGCCTTGTTTATTCCGCCGTCTGGTGTTGCCGTGTTCTTATTTCCGTTCATTTTCTACTCCATACAGTTTTTCAATTACAGCCAGTATCATTTTATCCTTAGTCAATTTAGCAGATACACCATACTCTTTTTCAATATCAGCGTTAGTCATTGCTGTCAGTGTAACTATGAGTTCTGCTTTAGTCTTATTTTCGAGGATAGAGCTTGCTTCACTAGATGTCAGTATTTCCTCGACATTCTTTTGTGGCAGATTCTTCTCAGTTACTTTCTCACCGTCTTTATCGAGGTCTTCGACTTCCTCAATTTCTCTATCTATAATCTCTCCCTGTGTGACCTCGAGGATAAATTTAACTTGTTCTTTTGTGAACTTGTTGTACCCGCCTCGCTGATCTTTCAATTTAAGGAGTATATAGGCGAAATCTCCATCAGTTTTTGTGGTCCAGAAATACTCACCTATTTTCTTTTCGTGTTCTGGTGCTATCGGTAATTTGCACTTAACAGCGGTCTTTTTTCCCGTAGTCTTTTTTCCCGTTAAGGTCTCTGAAATGTCTTCAGCATACATTGCTTGCTTGAGAATTATATCAAGAGCATTTTTGGGGATTTTTATGTTCAGCTTTTCTGTGCTGTCCATATTGAAATCAATTTTCGAGTCTACCAATGCTTTAATTTGTTCAGAGTCATATTTTTCGATTCTTATCATGTTTGTCTCCTATTCATTACAAGTTATCGCCCACGCGTTAAACGTATCTACTCCGTCATCTCCTACCCTCAAGTGAGCGACCTGAGTTATAGCCACTCCGCTTATGCTTCCGTTTGTGCCTGCTATACTCATAGAAGGTGTGCCAGTATAAGTCATACGCCCCTGATATATATCGTTTATGACTTTATTTACTTCAGTTGTTGTCATCATGTTTAACCCAGTTGTAGAATCAATAAAGTCATAAATAATCAGAATTTGATTGCTCGTAAAATTCCTAAAAGTATCCGGTGCTAACAAATATGTTCCTGCTGGCATGGAGTATAAATACCAGTACCTCCCTATCCAACTTGTCATGTCCGCACTGTCTATATTGTAAGTCCCTGCTGGCATAGAGGATAGATACCAGTAATACCCACTCCAGCTTGTCATGTCCGCACTGTCTATATTGTAAGTCCCTGCTGGCATAGA
>Ga0222684_1000146_pt1 | contig 17643 bp, 27 predicted proteins | sample AntAcemetage1075_FD_181150 | JGI IMG/M metagenome (GOLD analysis project Ga0222684, IMG submission 181150) | Saline water microbial communities from Ace Lake, Antarctica - #1075 | ecosystem: Environmental > Aquatic > Non-marine Saline and Alkaline > Saline | place: Antarctica: Ace Lake...
AGAAAACTGGATCTCCCACTTTCTGGATGCCGATGGGAACCCGCATGTCTCCGCTGTGAAGCTCAGTGTTGACCAGGGCAACGCACTAATTGAGGCGCTCAAAGCTGCTGACAAAATACCGTTTTAGTATCAGAGAAAAACCAAACATAACCCATAATTAACAACAACAAATCAGGAGAAAATTACCATGGCAGATACACAAGAAATTAATTGGGACGAGATCAATGTTGACGAAACAATCACGGAAGCAGACCAGAAAATGTCTGAGGACATTTCCACCGAAACCCCGGTAGGTAAATTTATTTGCACTATTGAGACCTGCACCGCCCGGGAGAACGCAATGCAGGCGTACACATGCTATGCGGCGAATATCAAGTTTCGCATTGACCATGTTCTTGAGATTGAGCAAAAAGTCAAGGATGATAAGGGTGCTTTCGTGATGAGAAACGGGGAAGCTTTGCGGAAAAAGATAGTGGTTGAGAAAGAACAGCAGGTGTCTATCAACGCCCTGTATGCCGGGCGGTTTGTGTTTGACTCAGTCAATTTGGCGAATCCGAAAGAAAAGGATTCAATGAAAAACAGAAGACTTTTTGTGGCCAAAAAGATTGGGTTGATATCACCTAAAGCTGTGACTATTAAAGGCAGCGACTGGGCCGGGTCAGTTGGGAGGCGGGTAATTATTAGCACAGAGTGGAACTCGTGGAAAGACAAGACTACCGGAGAAACAAGAAAGAACGTCCGAGTGGGCTGGAGCGGGTATGATTTTGCTCCGCAGGATGGTTCGGTGGTTGAGACTGTTTCTGATGATGATTTTAGCGATATCTAACCCCTGCCGGGGGCTTTTAGTGGCTATGTAAATTAAAAGAGGGGGTGCCGTTTGGTGCCCCTTTTTTAAAAGGAAAAATAGGACTAAATGAAAAACATAATCTCATTATCAGGTGGAAAAGATTCAACTTGGCATATCTTTACCACCATGCTAATATCATCAATAGATTAATTATCTTAAAAAGATGGAGGCATTATGATTATTGATGATATTGCAAAAAGTAGCGATTGGTATTTTGACGAAAATACCAATGAATGGGTGAATATGACAGAATATTTTAGCAAAGCAAGGAATAAGACAAGAACTAAAAGTATAAGATATGTTATTGTACCTTGTAGTATTTGCGGCGCGCCATTTTTGCAAAAAAAAGGAAACGAAAAAAAATATAACAGAGCATATTGCTCAGATTCTTGCAGGAAAAAGGCTATAAATATTCACTATGCTGGCAAAAATCACATGAGTTATTTGTCTGGAAAATTTAAAGACCAACGCGGATACATCCATATAAAAAGCGACAATCACCACAGGGCGGATGCACATGGATACGTGTATGAGCATATTATTGTAGCTGAAAATAAATACGGCAGGGAAATTTTAAAAAATGAAGATGTGCATCATATAGACGAAGACAGATCTAATAATGACCCTGATAATTTAGAAGTTTTATCCAGGAAAGAACATACTTGCAGGCATAAAAGATTTAGGTATGAAATCTCGAACGATTACTTAAAACATGCGGTTTTAGTGGAAGGCAAAAGATTCACTGATATAGCTGGTGAATTTGGGTGTAGCGCAGGCCTTATATCATTGAAGTGTAAAAAAATAGGAATAAAAAGTTCATATGGAAATTACAAATAAAGGAAATTCTCCCGAGAGCTCGAATATTATTTCGCTCTCGGGAGGCTAATTGCAAAGATTCAACAGCTATGCTTTTAATGATGCTTGAAAAAAATGAACCAATCCATAGCGTGGTATTTTTCGACACCGGCTGGGAGTTCCCAGAAATGAAAGCCCACATTGGTAAACTTGAAAAATACACTGGGCTGGAATTTATTAGGCTGAAACCCACAGAACCCTTTGATTATTTGCTCAATGAAAAGCCCATAATTGCCCGTAAGGGGCCGATGAAAGGCAAGCCTCATAGAATCGGTAACGGTTGGCCGTCCGCAATGCGGAGATGGTGTACCAGGTTGAAAATAAATGCTATTGAAAAATATTACCGCCAGCAAAAAGATTTTATTTCCTGCATAGGTTTTGCAGCAGATGAAGCAAAACGGGTGCCGGTAGTATCTAAAAAGAAGTGGCCGGAAAGATACCCCCTGATTGAATGGGATGTGTCAGAACAAGAAGCTCTGCAATACTGTTATGACCACGGTTTTGATTGGGGTGGGTTATATGAGCTATTTGGCCGGGTATCCTGTTATTGTTGCCCGTTGCAACGTATTGGAGAACTCCGCAATCTAAGAACGCATAGGCCGGAGTTATGGGCCAGAATGATGGTAATGGGAAAAGATCAAAACAGGGGATTCAAAGAATGGAAAACTGTACAGGATTTTGAAAACCGATTCGCGCAAGAAGACCGACAGCTTGATTTATTCCTGAAAATCAATAAGGCGTTAGCAAATGCCAGATAAAACAGCACACCATCCAGACGGACACCACGTTATTAAATTTGGCGAAAAATGGCATACCTACACGGACCAGAATGGCACCAGTTACACCAGCGGCACCAAATTTGTGGGCCAGTTTTTTCCAAAATTTGACATGGTGGCCATGTCTGAAAAATGCTCCGCAGGGGAGAATCCGAAGTACAAAGGGCGTGAACCCGAAGAGATCCGGGCGGAGTGGGCGGCGGAGGGTGACAGGGGGCGCACTGAGGGGACGCTGGTGCACAATTATGCAGAAGGGTTGATGTGCGGGTGGTCGCCTGAAAATATGCCCACGCCAATATCAGAGCGCACAGAGACTATGTTTCCCCATGTCAAAAGAACAGTCCAAGAACTCCGAAGGAGATATGAGTTTGTGTCAGCAGAGATGATGCTTTTTTCTCCTGATCTAAGACTTGCCGGTCAAGCAGATATCATTATGTACGAGAAAGAAACTAATACCATTATCATTGGTGATTACAAGAATAATAAAGAGTTGACCACTGAGAATTATTGGCAAAAAGCATTCAAACCGATCGAACATCTTGATGATTGCTCGATTGCGCACTACACACTCCAGTTAAGTGCTTATAGATATTTGATGGAGCGTGAAGGGTACTTTCCAGGGATCACAAATTACAGGCAAGAGATTATCCATTTAAGGCCAGACGGTTTTGAAATTATTGGGCTTGAAAATTATCGGTATGAAATAATTGAGATGATCAAAGTACATAAGGGGTAATATGAATGAGCTTTCATTATTTACAGGAGCAGGTGGTGGTATCCTCGGATCACATCTTATGGGATGGAAAACAATTTGTGCCGTCGAAATCGAAGACTATCCTCGGCGGGTATTGCTTGCCAGACAAAAAGACGGATTGTTGCCACAGTTCCCCATCTGGGATGATGTTACCACTTTTGACGGCAAGCCATGGAAAGGCCGGGTTGACATCATCACGGGTGGATTCCCTTGTCAAGACATCTCCTGTGCAGGGAAAGGCGCAGGGATCACGGGGGAACGGTCAGGGCTATGGAGTGAAATGGCAAGAATCATTGGCGAAGTACGACCTCGATTCGTCCTCGTGGAAAACTCACCAATGCTTGTTCGAAGAGGACTTGCAGTGGTCATCAGTGATCTTGCCGAAATGGGGTATGCTTGCAAATGGGGTATTGTCGGAGCGCACCACGCCGGTGGCCCTCACAAACGGGATAGGGTCTGGATATTGGCTAACGCCATGTGTAGTACAGATCGAACCGACCCCAGGCAGGAGGGAGAAAAGAAAAGCATTCAGGGAGAGTATCGGCAGGAAGGATGTGGCAGGGTGCCTTGCCGAACAAGTTGCAACGCCGAAGTTGTGGCCGACACCATCCAGGAGAGATTACAAGGGTGCCAACAGCAAACCTTATTCGGAGAGGGGCGGCGGGAAGAAGGGGGAACAGCTCCCAAATGCAGTGGTTCATGGTGGGACATTGACCCGACAGACTTTCCCGACACCCACTGTGGAGGATCACAAGGTGGGTCATGCCCACACATGGGAGAAATGGATAAATCAAAAACAGACATCAGGTTTCAGGCTCAGAGACAAAGCTGCCCACATGATGAGCAAGCCAGCGAAGAACGGTCAATTGAATCCGGATTGGGTGGAATGGATGATGGGGTGGCCTTTGTTCTGGACATCCCTTGACCCTATGTGTTATCATGTTTTTAACCAATGGAGGGAAAAGCATGGAATTAAACAGTGGGCACAAAGCAGCACAGAGGAAGTACAAAACAAAGAATTGCGAAATGTGTGGTGGGATAACGACCCTGCAGAGACATCACAAGGATGGGAATGCGATCAACAATGCACCCGAAAACATAATTGTCCTTTGTCAAACATGCCATACGAAGGTGCACATGCTGAACGAAACATGGGGGAGGGGGAGAGTGAAGCAGGCCACATGCAAGATATGCGGGGAAGTCTTCCAGCCGAAGCGAAGCAGAAACAACAAGCTATGCGGGAAGCCATCATGTCTGAAAGAACACGGCCGGTTATCGGCAGAGTCGCGGTGGCTATCCCGGATCGGTGCAGCAGATTGAAAGCCATTGGTAATGGCCAGGCGCCTATGGTTTTAAAATTGGCAGTTGATATTTTATGTAATGAAAAACCATAGGATAATAAACCATGAACAACAACCAAAACAAAGAAGAAAACGAGATAAAAATATCCGGGGAATTGTCAAAAATTATATTTAAGAGTGATACCGGGTTTTTAATCGGGGCATTCACCGGGGAAGAACAGTTTACGGCCACGGGTACACTCATAAATCCCCAGACTGGATTGGATTATACTCTCCACGGTGATTGGAAGGATACGCCAAAGTATGGTCGTCAATTCGTCTTTACCAGGGTTGAGACGGATCTGCCCGTGGACCCCAACGGGATCTTTAAATACATTGTCAGAATTTGTAAATTTGTCGGGTCAAAAGTGGGCCAGCGAATAGTTGACAAATACGGGGCCGAAACTCTGGATATCATGAAATCAGACCCCGGCAGGGTGGCCAAAGATATATCTGGCATAACCGAAGCTCGCGCAGCGGAAATACAGACGACATTGCTTGAGAACCAACACCGGGAACGGGTCATGGTCGAATTGGGGGTAATTCTGGACGTACCCGGCATGATTAAAAAAACACAGGCGTTGCTATATCAGGATTACAAGGACCAGGCAGCCGAGGCAGTCAAGAAAAACCCGTACATTCTGACAAAATATCCCATGGTGGGTTTTATTATGGCGGACCGGGTGGCAATGCAAATGGGTTTCTCCAGGGTGGGCATTCAGCGGAAGGTGGCGGCGGCCATGCACTGCATGGGGGAGAACGCCAGCCGGGGGAACACCTGCATGTCAACACCCGATTTAATCCAGGCCATGACGGATCTTATTCAGGTGGTTGACTTGGAGGCGGGAGTGCAGGCACTTATTGACCAGGACGCGCTTATATTGGATGACGGTATGGTCTCCCTGCGGGGGCATTATGTTGCTGAAATGGGGATTGCCCGGGCGGCTATTGGGATGCTATCGCTATCGCTGCGCGAGGATTGATTAGGGGGGATGGTGTAGGATTTTATAATATATAAACTCGTTTAAGGGATGGTAAAATGATTGAAAATTTCTGTCAAATTTGGATTATGATTTTTGGATGCTCTGCAATTTGGTTTGTAGGACGATTGGAAAAGTGGAAACGGTGGGGTTATATTTTTGGATTACTTAGCCAACCAGCTTGGATCTACACCACTATTAAACACGAACAGTGGGGAATTGTTGCATTATCTGTTTGGTATACGTATTCCTGGGGGCAAGGGGCTTATAATTACTGGGTTAAGGATAATATAAAATAGAATTTTCAAAGTGAAAATATAAAATGGGTAAATTACAGGGCATATCATTTAAAAATGGTGTGCCCTTTTTTTGTTGTTGACATGTTACATACAATAGGGGTATAGTTTACATATGAAGAAAATAAATTTACTCATCACAGATGAGCAGCACGAATGGTTGACGTCGAGATCCAAAAAGACTGAGATAACTTTGTCTGAACAGATCCGGTTTGCAGTGTTCGAATATATGAAGAAAATAAAAAAGGAAAATAATAATGAGTAAGCTTTTAGTCAAAATTGAAAAACGGATTCAGGCAAATAAAGAGGCAGCTTGGTATGAGAATAATTTGCTGCTTCTGAAAATCCGGGATGAGGGGCTTTATAAAAAAAAGTATGGGACTTTTGAAAAATATCTGGAGGATCGTTGGGAGTTTGGTGCAAGGCGTGGGCAACAATTAATGAGATCCGCAGAATTTATGCAAATCGCTGTTAAAAATCAGGCTAAAAATGCGAACGAAAAAGACAAAAACGTTCGCATTGAGAATGCTATTTTACCCAAATCAGAATGGCAGGTTCGTCCATTAATCGAAAAATTAAACCACAACGGAGAGAGATTAAAAGTTTGGGCCAACGTGGTTGAAACCGGTGAAAAGATAAATGCAGAACTCGTTCAAACAAAAGTTGATGAATTTCTGGAGTCTGGTGAGGTGGTGCCGGATATTGAATATATAGAAGAGGAAATAATCGTAGGCAAGGCAGAAAAGAAAAACTCAAAGATTGAAAAGCGTAAACAAGAAATTGAGGACACACTAAAATCTGAATTACAAGTCATCCCAAAAGTGTATCTTGAAGATGCCAATGTTTTCTTAGGACATATCAAGGATGAAAGTATAGATCTCTTGATAACAGATCCACCCTATTCCACTGATATTGATGATATTGAGACTTTCGCCCAAGGGTGGTTACAACCTGCATTGAAAAAGCTGAAAAGTACCGGGTATGCCTTTGTATTTATTGGTGCATACCCAAAAGAGATCAAGGCTTATTTAAATATTGAAATGCCAGAACAGATCCTTATCTGGGAGTACAAAAATACACTCGGTAATAATCCAAAGAACAGATATAAATTGAATTATCAAGCGATTCTCTTTTACAGAGGGGCGGATGCCGGTGAACTCAATGTTGATGTGACCAACGAGCAGTGGGCGGTACACAGTGTAAATGCTCCAGACGGCAGGCAGGGTGATAGATACCATATGTGGCAAAAACCCATCAAGCTTGCCGAGAGACTGATACGACACACCACAAAAGAAGGTGATAAAATAATTGATCCTTTTTGTTGTACTGGTACATTTTTACTTGCAGCATCAAAAATGAATAGGCCAGCATGGGGCGGTGACAATTCAAAAGAAAATCTTGATATTGCTATTCAGCGGGGTTGTGAATATGTCTGATAATTTCAAAGCGGCCATGAACAAAACAGATGTAATGTTTAGACATTTGTGCATACCGCTTTTAAAAGATTTACTGCCTCAATTTGATTTTATAAGCATAGAGGGCAACACAGAACCAAAGGCGCAAAGAGTATTAGACATGAATGCCGGGATAGATGCCTTGGCTTATAACGAGTATGGTGTCAGGGGTATTGCGAGTAGGATACAGCGATACAATAAGAATTATGAGACCTTTACAGTTAGGAGTGTACGTAAATCTGAGGCAGACACAGAAGCCTATAAAAGAGCTGTGGCTATAGATAAAGAATATCTTTATCCATTTTACACTCTACAAGCATATGTTGAAAAAAACAGAATAATGAGCATGGCTATTTGTTTTACAAAAACACTATTTCAATTAATTGACGCTGGTATTTATTATGAAAATTCAACTGGGGTATACCAGCAAGGTCATGCCACGTTTATGGTGGTAGAGTGGAGCGACTTTTGCAAATCAAAAATCAGGATATTTAAAGATGGCCAGGGTTGGCTAAATACGTCTGAACTGAGGTGAAAACATGACCAATAACCAAACAATAACGCTAACAGATCAGCAGGTGGCAGCCGTCGAGATGGTGTCAAACAATAACATATCTTTTATCTCTGGCGGGCCAGGGTGCGGCAAGACCACAACGCTTTTGGCCATCGTAAAAAAGTTCAAAGAGAAAAATTTTACAATCAAAATGGCCAGCCCCACGGGTCGCGCGGCGAAGCAGATGACCAGGGCCACCGGGCACCCCGCGTCAACAATTCATGCCATGTTGGTGTGCAATTTTGAGAACGGACAATTCACATTTTCACATAATAAAGACAACCCCCTGGATGCTGATTTGATCATTCTTGATGAGTTATCAATGATCACCACAAGCCTGATGGCCAGCGTATTTGACGCGATAAATATCAATCGCACAAAGCTGTTGATGGTGGGGGACCCGTACCAGCTCCCATCGGTGGGGCCGGGGGCGGTGTTGCGGGATCTGCTTGACTCAGGCCTTTTCCCTCACACCGAATTGACAGACATCCACCGGAGTTCCGGAGAGATTGTAAAAGTCTGCCACGAAATAAAAGCCGGGCGAACGTATACCCCGGCCAGCCGCCTGAACCTGGATGCGGAAACCCCTGTCAATCTGATTCATATTGAGTGCAGCACACCGGAAAAAACGATGGTGGCGGTCAAGAAGATTCTGTGTGAGCGGATGCCCGTCCGGGGATATAATCCGATTGAAGATGTTATGGTATTGTCCCCGGTGAACACCAAAGGGCAGTTGTCGTGCCTGTCGTTAAATCGGATGTTGCGCCAGGAATTAAACCCTGAAAAAAATCGGAACCCTGCGGAAGTATTGGCAGAATTGAAGCAGGAAGCTATTGACGGGGCTTGTATGAAATTCAGGACCGGGGATAAGGTGATCCAGACCAAAAATACCAAGGCCAATGGGGTTAAACTTGAATTATCTTTCAATCTGGATTTGGGGCCCGGGACCAAAGATGAGGTAATGGAGATCAGAAAAGACATTGAGCAGCCCACATATATTGTCAACGGTGATATGGGGTACATCCTGGAAATTGTCGGAAAAGACATGGTGGTTAAGTTCACGGAGCCAGACCGGTACACGACAATCCCTCTGGTCAATAATGAATTGCTTCATGCGTACTGCATCACCTGCCACCGGGCGCAGGGCAGCGAGTCGCCGGTTGTCATTATCCCTGTTCACCGGCAGTTTAATCTCTTTATGAGCAATTCTTGGCTGTACACAGCGCTGTCACGGGGGAAGCAAATTGTTATTACCTGCGGTGCATTTGACACGGTGGAACGGGCCATTCGGAACAGGAGTCCAAATAACAGAAAGACCCGGTTAAAATTGCGGTTAATTCAGGAATCAAGGAGGTTATTAGAAAATGAATTTACAGGAATATGATGAGAGCGAAATGGTTATAGTTATAGACACCAGAGAAAAGGTGCCATTCTTTTATAGCAATATAGATAATCCGAGATTCCCAGGGTTGAAAATCAAATACGACACTTTGAAAAGTGGAGATTACAGTTTAGTAGGTATGAGCTCCCCTGATTGTGAGCATAGCATCGCCGTGGAAAGAAAATCGCTTATCGACCTTTTTTCATCAGTAGGCCGAGGCAGGGAAAGGCTGATTGCAGAATTCAAAAGGATGCAAGAATTTGATTATGCCGCCCTGGTGATAGAGGGTGACTATCGGGAGATGTTGAGAAACCCGCCTGCAGCGTCAAGTATGAATCCGAAATCTGTGTTCCGGTCAATCCTGGCATTTTCTGTCAGATATAACCTGCATATTTTTGCCTGCCCGAACCGGGTATTCGCGGAGCGGTTGACATATTTGTTGCTTAAACGGTTCTGGGATGACCGGGCGGGGCCGGAGCGGGGCAAGTGATAAAATTGCTTGACTTATTATTATAATATATTTAATCTTATCATGTTTTATATTAATGTCAAAAACAGGAGGTGGTAAACATGAACTTAATTCCAGCAAAAGACTTTCCGTTAAGAGCTCCCGAGGGCCTGCCAGCAAAACAAACGCTTTACCAGTGGCACAGCATAAAGAAATATCCAGCGTTGCTTTTAAAGGTGGGTAGCAAGTTGTATTTTGATATGGATGAGTGGGAGGCTATGGCAAGGCGCACACGTGACCGCAATGTCAAAGATGCCAGATTGTTTAATCAAGAAACATGCAACGCTTAGAGCCTGCCTGCTATTAATGGCAATAGGTAGGTATTTATGAGTGATGGTGAAAAAATTATAACGCTGTGTAAACCAGATCTGAATGAGCCAGAAACAAAAAAACAATTAACCGATGGGGCTAAAGGTCTTCAGGACGAAAAAAGCTGTAAGTCAACAATCGAGGATCTTTTATCCCCAACGTATTATTCAAAATATGGATTGCTTGAAAAACAAGTTGAGGGGGCGTTGAGAGACAATGAAGATGGCGACGCACGCCTTTTCATTCATATGTTTCATAATAGATATCTTTTCGACCATATGGAAGGCCGTTGGTATTATTGGAATGACCATTATTGGCGGGATGATATTTTGCAACACAGATACCGATTATTTGAAGACTTGATACAAATTTACACAGAACAGTCAGATAGAGAGACGAAAAAGGAGGTCATGTCAAACCAAAAAAAGGAGGATGACAAGGCAAAAAGCCATAAAATAATGGCTGGTTTACTTTCAAAAAGAAAAGAAATTTTGCAAACGCTTATGAGGAAAAATAATGTTTTATCTGCATCCTCAAAAGGGCTCAATTCGCTTGGGTATAATGGCGAAGGCTGGGATCAAAAATACACATTATTGGCGGTCAAGAACGGCGTTATCAATCTATTGACAGGGGAGTTTGATGGGAGCGGGGGCAATCAGGATGATTATATAAAAACGGTTGCTCCTACGGCATGGAAAGGTATTGATGAGCCCCATGTTGAATGGACAAAATTTCTTGATGAGGTTTTCGAGGGCAGGCCAGAAATGCCTAACTTCCTGCAAAGGTTATTCGGGTATGCCTTGCGGGGGGATACGCCAGAACATATCTTTCCGATTTTCTTTGGGGAACAGGGCCGAAACGGAAAGGGCACCATGTTTGAAACCATAAAAGCCATTTTGGGGCCACTGGCGTACAAGGCACCGTCTGAATTTTTGATGGCAAAACCTGGGAGTCAACAATCAGGAGATGCCCCCAGTGCCACCACCATGAAGCTGCGGGGGGCGAGGTTGGCATGGTGCTCTGAGACGAATGAGGGAGACCGGGTGGATGCGGCGAAGCTGAAAGAGCTGGTAGGTGGTGATACTTTATCTGCAAGGTCCCCTTTCGGTCGGGTGCAGGTTGAGTTTGTGCCGACACACACCCTTTTCACCATGACAAATCTAAAGCCAAAAATGCCACCGAATGACACAGCATTATGGCGCAGGATTTTCTTGATTGAGTTTTTGAGAACGTTTATTGATAACCCAGACCCAAACAACCCCAATGAAGCCCTGAAAGACGGTCAACTAAAAGAAAAATTACTTGCTGAATTATCTGGTATTCTTGCTTGGCTGGTCAAAGGGGCCTTGATTTACAACGAAAAAGGCTTGTGTCCTCCGCAGGAGATTCTTGATGCGACTGAAAAATACAGGGATGATGAGGACATTTTTGGTAATTTTATAAAAGAATGTTGTGATTTTGGAAGCCATGATAATCAAGCTTACAAAACGAAGTCAAAAGATTTGTATGAAAATTATAAGGTTTGGTGTAGCGACGCTGGGCATCATGCTTTTTCAAGAACAAAATTTAGAAAAAATCTTTTGACTAATAAAAAATTGGTTGAAAAAATGGATGGGCCACAAAGGGAGCGCAAAGTGTTTGGAATAGCTCTTAAAAATTCATTCTATACTGTTTAGATTGAGTTGGTATGAGCAGAAAATCACAACAAGCTTTGCTCTTTTGCTCATACTTTGCTCATAAAAATATATAATAAATATAAATACTTATATTAAAAGAGCAGATAGAGCAATATATTTATATTAAATACATAATGCGCACGCAAATAATTATAATTATTATGCGCGCACACACACACACACACGCAAGAACATTTAAAAAACCTGCTCTTTTTGCTCTTTTTGATCAAGCCTTTTAAATTACTATATTTTTTGGTGAGCATTTCATGAGCATATTTTTAAATGCGAGCAACTTTTCAAAATAAATTATTTTTTATAGGAGAATTAAAATATGAAAGCAGAAAATCAGAACATTGACGGGCAGTTTGATATTGTTGATATTGAGAAAAAATTCAGTGCAGCCAAAAGACTCGCAGAACATATGGGGATAATTGACGGGTGGGCAGTCCTAAAAGCAAATGAAATAGTTATAGACTCAACAGGCGTTGATTGTTTGGATGTATTTGGGATACCAAAGTGGACACACGAGACATTGACCAAAGAGTCTGATGGTAATATTAGATTCTTTATACATACTTGTTTTGATGGTTCAAATAATAATATACATGATGATTGGATTTCTTTTGAAATACTTTATAGCCTTTTTGAAAGATATTGTATTGATATGAATCGTAAATACATGCACAGAGAACTATTTATAAAATCTTTATCGTTACATTATAACACAGACAATCTTGAAAAAATTCCTGGGATTTCATTTAAAAAGTGCGTAATGCCTGGTCAGGATCAATCATGAGTATCCTTGACCTAATCTCAAACGAAACCGGATTTCATTTCAAGAAAAAAACAGCCAAAGAGTATGGCGGACCCTGCCCATTTTGCGCAGATCATGGGCGGGACCGGTTTTCAATTTTACCAGACGAGGACCACTGGGTATGCCGTAGATGTCGTCAGGCTGGGGATGCTATAGGTTTCATAATAAAATACAAATCATTGACATACAAAAAGGCCCTTGCATACGCACTCAGCGTAGGCGTACAGATCAACGCGCCATATACCCCGCTTGACAAGTACGACAGTTCAAAACCATCCATACCCAAATGGGAGCCCCGCGAAGACACAAAACCCGCGGCGGCGTGGCAAGAAAAAGCAAAAGCCCAACTGTTTCAGGCTTACAAATTCCTCCTATCCTCAAATTGGGAAGCAAAAGTCCACAGGAAGTGGCTGAATGACCGGGGGATCTCAAACGACTTGATAAAATCGGGCAGGTTGGGCTGGAATTTAAACACAGCGACGTTTTCGCGATCCTCATGGGGCTTAGCACCAGAGTTGACCCAAAAGGGCAAGAACAAGCAAATTTGGCTGCCCAGCGGCTTGATTATCCCATATTTTCAAGACGGTGAATTGATCAGACTCAGAATCCGGCAGGATAACCCCACCCGGGGGGACCGATTTATCATGGTGCCTGGATCCAGTATGAATTTTATGGAGTATGAGACGGTGTGCCAGGGTGGCCAGGGAGATACCGGCAATCAAGACGTTGACATGGGTCCTTGCCCTTCAGAAAAAATACCGGTAATGATGGTTGAGGCAGAGTTGGACGGCATGTTAATCCATGACCAGGCGCAAAAGGCCGGGGTATTTCTGAAGGTATACGCTATAGGCAACTCATCCACCAGGCCAAATCAGGCAGCCCACGACATTATCTCCAAAGCACCACAGGTTTTAATGTGCTTGGACAATGATGAAGCTGGGGATACTGAAACAATTTGGCACCGTCACCAGTATATCAGGGCGAAAGATTGCAGGATACCGAAAGAGTATGGCAAAGATCCGGGGGAGGCATACGAACATGGGTTTGATTTCTCAGAATGGTTCAAGCAAATATTGACACCACATGCACCAAAAAGTAGACCGCCGGAGATCCAGCCAACTGTTGCAAAAAACACAACTGTTGAACAGGTGGCACAGAGTCATGCGCCGGCTGACACAGAGGTTGACGCAGCCCCAACGACAACCATGAGTTTTGACGATGCTTTAAACCTCGTAGAGGATCTGCCAGACCCCGAAGACCCGGCAGAAATTATCAGGATGGGGCATTTTTGCATCCATGGCCATTATTGCGGATCTGCAAAGGATAATATCTGTTTGCGCACAAAACAAAATATATTCACAATGGAAAAATGCCCAGTAGATTACTGGTATCGGACGTCAAATGGACATGTTGACATGGTGATTTTAGGTTGTGGATTTAAACAAAAAAGAGGATAATTAGATTATGCAAAAAGCCACACCAGACCAGATTCAGCAATCAATGGAGGTGGCCACAACGCTTAAAGTTGCTCATATTCGTTTCGTGCCCGTGCCTGTTTATGATGAAGAAGATTATAAATTGTTCAGAAGTCTGCTAAAATTGAAATTGTTTGAAATGGAGGCAAAAAAATGATTAATTTTGAGCAAGGTGTGAAGGTTTGGACCGCTAAAAACTTGTCCGGCACTATTGCGGTGGTAATCCCAAAGGACCGGAAACCGATCAAAGTTATTTTTCGCAATGGAGAAACGGGTCAGTACACGGGCAATGAGCTTGACCCGCTTAATAAATTATATCTGGATTCTGGGAGGGCTGACAAAAAATGATTTATTATATTTTTCTTGCGTTGGGGTTTTTTACCGGATTGACAGCATACCAATCCCGGCAACCATCTGGATTGACATTGCTTGATGTGCTTTTTTTTGCGGCAATCTCAGCTATTTGGCCGTTGTCGCTTATATCTGTTGGGACTGTGGGCGTTTGTCGTGGGTGGGTTTGGCTGGAAAATAAAGATTTCATGAATAAAAAAATAGGCGGTGGCGAATGAGGCCGTTTGCGAAATGGTGCGGTAAAGAGATTGAAGTTGTGGTTGCAAGAAACGATCACCCACGGCCAGGTAAAGAGTTGAAACCTCCCTGGGAAACGGTGCCGGTGGATGAATTATATATGAAAATCCATGAGGAGATGTTTGAAGCGATCGAGGCGTATTCAGAATGGTTGGAGTATCCGACTGATAAAAACCGGGATGCGCTTAAATGGGAGTTGGCAGATGTAGCAACTACGGCAATGATGATGTCGGCAAATCTTGACAAAATTATGTCGGGGCTTCGGCGTGGGCGAGTCCGGGGGCGGGAGTTTCCGGTGTAAAAGAAAAGCCCTGCCAGATTTCTCCGGCGGGGCTTAATTGATTATTTTATATTTTTTCTTGTCCAGGCAATCAGTTTTTTTTGCCTCTCTATCTCAGCTTTTAAGATTTTCAACTCAATTTTATCATCAAGTGCCTGGTTTTGGTATATTTTGATTTCTTGTTTAGCTGCCAGCAACTCCTCATGGATAATAATGGTTTGGGACATCACAACAAAACCTATAGCCAATATTGACAGGATCGCTATGGTTGATTTCATATTTTGTCCAGGTATTCTCTCAGGGCAGTCTCAAGCACCCAGGCCTTTGTCCTTCCGTTGGCCCGGCAATAATCGCCGAGGCTTAGGATTAGGTGGGCCGAAAGGCGGGTACTGAATGGCGTCTTTATATTTTGTGCAGATACCCGGGGGTTGCCGGGGTTGCCAGATCCCTTTCTGGTGCCTCCCCATGTGGGTGGTTTATTTTCTGTCATTTTATTTTTCTCTCCTTGAATTTTTCAAACATTTTACAGTCGTGGGCCATGGTATTAATCATGACCGTGAACCCGTTTTCCCCTATTGGGCTTTCGGCCATGATTGTGTTCAGGGTTCCAGCCATCTCAGACAATCTGTGATATGCGGTGCATATTGTTATGTGTTGGCAATTTAAGCATTTTTTTTCCATGGTAAATCCTCCAGAGTTGTGCCCGGTTTCCCGGGCGTTGTGGTGGTTATCCGAGCATATATTTTTGAGGTGTTGTTTTTGCCGCCCTGAATATTTCAGCCCATCCTAAATGTTCAAACGACGCACCTAATGAGATCCAAACACTCCTACCTCCTGAGACTATTTTTAAACAAAAACCTGAAAAATCAGTGTATATCGCCTCAATTCTGTTGGGACGGTAATTATAAAGAGCCAGATTATATGAAACATATACTGCCTCAATTCCGGTGAAAACTATTTTTTCTTCCATAAAATCCTCCGGTGTTGTGCCCGGGGTGGTCCCGGGCTGTTAAGATTTATTGCAGCAGGTAGCCATTGCGCACCCGGATACCAGTGTCAGCGTCCCTAAAATCCTCTTCCAGTCGATTCCCCTTCCTGAACATATTATCCTGCCCAGCCAGTCTGTAAAACTCTGACATGGCCTCCCTGCCTGTGGCCATAGTCCAACTTGGGCCGTCGCTGGCAGGATTGTATCCGGTGAGGGTGCAACTCTCCAGAATATCCAGCTGATTCAATTCCCCCTCCGGGGCCTGCCCGGTCCACTGGCCGGATGAAAATATATGTCCATCCTCAACCCAAACGGCGGTTCTACTGGCTGCGGTTGCCTGGGGGTCGAGGTTTTCGCGCTGTTTTTCTGCCATCAATAATGCCTTGATTCTATTGGTCGGTGTGTTGAAATTCTCCATGGTATTTCTCCTTGTGGTGGGGCCGAAGCCCCGGTTGAGTTTAGATTCCTAAAAAATTCATTGCAACCTGGATGCCTGTGGGCTGATAGCAGGCGTCCTTCACCATTCCGGTTTCATCCTTAACCGCTTTGTCTGTAACCAAATCCATGACCGATCCGCGATTAACGGGTTTGATATGACATGCCAGAAATTTAAACTCTCGGTCGGATGCCAGTTCTATTCCTTTAAAAGTTTTCTGGCCTTTTCTGACTGCGGAAAGTTTAACCGCCATGCCGTTTACGCTGATTATTGAGCCGCTTGAAATTTTCATTTTGTTTTTTCCTGGTTGGTTGTGCCTGGTTTAAATTTCAGATATGTTCTTTTTTTCAAAAACAATGTAGGAAATTGATCCAGCATCTTCAAAATCGTTAATATATGCCAGGCCATCAAACCCGCCAGTTATTAATTCTTCTCTGTTAAGGCCACACAAATCATTCTCACTTATGGGCTGGCCATTATTCCACGGATTCTCAAGAGTGATCTCACACTCGAAAAAACATTCCGGATTTTCATCAAAGAAATATTCAATGTCTTCAATATCCCAATCCATAACGGTCTCATCAAATTTATTAACACGCTCTACAGCCGCGCGTTTTGTCCCGAAATGAAACCCAAGCGATTCATTTTCTGAGAAATCAATTGAAAATTCGTCAAATGTGAAGTTTTCGTCTGTTCCGTGATAGGCTATTTTTTTCATGGTGTTTCTCCTTGTTTGTGTCCGGTCTCCCGGGCTGATGTGTTATAACTCTATCTTGTTATTGCCATAAATTGTATTTTCGCGAATAGTTACGAGTGGTTGACCTATCTTTCCTTTTTCGTAATCTCTAAGATATTCAATTTCTCCTATATAGTTGATTGCCATGTCCTCTGTTATATTAACTCTGATTTCGTCACCATATCTGTTTATCTCCGTATTGGCCGGTATAGTTAATTCATACACAAAACCAGAACCGCGTTGACTGTATTCATCGAAGAAACAAGTTTCTTTCGGGAAAAATGCTTTTATTCTACTGTCAGTGTAATGATAAGCCCTGATTTCAGATGTTGTACTTTCAGATGATGTAAGTGTTTCAGTCCATGCCATATCCCTTCCGGGGTATCTTGCAGATCCTTTAACTTCTATTTTTTTTGCTTTCATTTTGTTTCCCCCTGGTTGGTTGTTTTTGTTTTGATCTTGAATACATATTACAGTTATTTTGATAAGCTGTCAAGCATTTAATTTTATTTAATTTATAATAAATACAACCTACTGAAATTGTTAGTATATTTTATTTCAGATATTCTTGATTCAAGTTTTTGGTGCCCGGTTTCC
>Ga0222684_1000147_pt1 | contig 17613 bp, 14 predicted proteins | sample AntAcemetage1075_FD_181150 | JGI IMG/M metagenome (GOLD analysis project Ga0222684, IMG submission 181150) | Saline water microbial communities from Ace Lake, Antarctica - #1075 | ecosystem: Environmental > Aquatic > Non-marine Saline and Alkaline > Saline | place: Antarctica: Ace Lake...
TTTGTGAGAGTTCATAATCGCGGGATTCCTTCGCATCAGCAACCCGGGTATACTCGTCAATGAGGGTGAGTAGACCCATGCCGGGGTCGAAGGTGATGGCCTTCTCCGGACGGGCCCGCACGATAAGGTAGCGCAATACGTCCGGCGGGACAATTTCCAGCATATCAACAATGGTGATAGCAACTCCGGTCGAGGATGCCATCGCGCCTTTGCCTTTCAGACTAATCCATTCGTAGGGCACCGGGAAGGGGGCAGACCCGCCGAAGACGTTTTCAACTATCTCTTTGCCGGTATCATACGAACCACCGGCGGCGGCGTGGTCTTTGCCAAACGGCTCAACGGTAATGCCCTGTGCCTTCCAGCGCATCGGCCAGTCAACCCGCCAGACCAGTTTTCCCTCGCCTTTGCTGTAATCGGCGTATCCTTCGTAGCCACAGGGACAGCGGTAGTGTACGGTTGTTGTTTCGGGGTCGTGGTCGAGGAAGGTCGCGGCGGAGATGGTGCCACACTCTTTACAGATTGGGTAAAACGGTGTCCAGTCGTCGGGAAGCGTTCGTCCGGATACTCGCTCAAGAATCTCTTTGACCTCGTCACGGTGTTCAAGGGTTGTTTTAATCTCCTCAGTAAAGGCTCCGCTGCGGTACATCTCGCTGCTGCGGATGACCGTTGGGTGTATATCAAGCTCGTCTAAGGCCGCTAAAAATGGCTCAAGAAAGTGCTCGGCGTAGGAACTGTGTTTTCCGCAGGGACAGGGAATGTCACTGAGTGGCATGCCGATATATTGTTCGTAGGAGTCCGGCAGGAACGGGTAGACCTTCCGCAGGGGGTCAAAATCGTCTGCGTTGTAGATCAGTTCTGCTTCAAGTCCCCGGTCACGGATGGCTTTAAAGACGAGGTCGCCGGTAAGACTCTCGCGCATATTGCCGATATGGATCGGGCCTGACGGGGTAATGCCCGTTGCTATCCGGTGCGGGATCGTCTGATCGACGTCCGCTGCTGTCACATCTGCCCAGTGTATTTTTTCACTCACGTATTCTTCCACCAGATGGTATTCGTGCATATATATTGGTCTTCTTAGATTAACAACATTCAGGTTCTGGTGGGTTTACGGCAATGGCTTTTATAAAGTCTGGATGTCATATTCTCGTTTAGGATGGATGCTGCATATCATGAGCAGGGCCTTTCGGAAATAATCGGTTTTATTCTGCTTATTGCCATTTTGATGGTCGCACTAACGGTCTACTTTACCTATACGGTTCCGGCGATTGGCCGTGAGGGTGAGATAAACCATATGACAACGATCAAAAATGATTTTGTGCAGTACAAGATTATGCTGGATTCACTCTGGATCAATGACGCAGAGGGAGTGCTGGTGAGTAACTCGGTTGATCTGGGCACCGGTGGATCGGCTTCAGAGAGCGGGATTTTTGACGCCGCGCTGTTGCAGCCGATTGCGTCCGGGGGTTTGATCTCGATTAATCAGACGACGGATATCATCAATATTACCGGCACCAGAGGCGGCGGTGGCACGGTCCCGGCAGTGGCCTATCATATGGGCGATGTGACCTATACGTCAGACAATCGGTACTGGATTGATCAGGATTATCTGTATCAGTCCGGCGCTGTTGTGTTAATTCAGGATGAGGACGCTGTCATCCGTGCCTCTCCGCCGCTTTCGGTTATCCGCTATACGGACGGTGCAGTGACCAGCACGGGTGTGACCCTTACAGTTCTTCAGACCGGCGGCGATCAGGTCATTTCCGGCTGGGGGCCGGTGCGGATTGATACCTCATTTAATATCAACGGGACCCAGGGGCCGGAGCACTGGGATTTGGATTCGCTTTCACTTACGGTAGAGTCAGATGATGTATCTCATCGTGCAGCATGGAAGCGTATTTTTCAGGATGCGGTAACCCGGTATTCAATAAGCTCGGATTGGTATACGATAGATGAGCCAACAGGTTCAGTCCGTTTGACGATCACCGATGGGACTGAACCGGGTTATCAGGTCTCCTTTGATCTAACGGCAGTTTCCTATACGGCTACGGCACAGACGGCACTTTCTATGATTACCTGAGACCCTCGAAATATCAACGGATGTTGAATTATAAAGGATAAATTGCATGAAACAACCGGTATGGGAACAAAACGAAAACGGGGTCTCGGAAATTATCGGTGCTATTCTACTCATCTCGATGACGGTCCTCGCCGCGTCGGTGGTTGGGATCTATGTATTCTCTCAGCCCCTGGCCGAACCGGTAGCCCGGGCAGAGATCCTGATCTCGGCAAATGCCACGATGGTATTATTCCAAAACACCGGTGGTGATGCTTTAAGCGAAGCAGATCTTGCTCTTTACTATAGTGGCGCCAACGTTAACTTTGACAGTAGTTCAGTATGGCCGTTTGAGCCGGGCTATACTATTACCTACACCCCGGCGTCACCTCCCCCGACAACAAACCTCTCGGATTCTGTGTATCTGATCTTTACCGGGACATCCTCAGAGGGAGTGCTCTTAGATGTCCTTGTTGAGGAGGGTCAGGTTGACCGGACCTCATGGGCGGTTACGGCGCCGGGTCCGATTCCAACGGCGAGTGGTGGAGGTCAACCACCGACGCCCGCTGAAGCCGGTGAAATTGTATGGGAATCGGTAAAGGAAAATTCGGTATATTATATGGAGTTGAGTGACGATTGCGACATCATAACGCCCAGCTCCTTTGTTTTTTCTACCACTGGTACTGATAACTGGATACAGTTTGAGAACACTACCGGTTCAAATAAAGGGCCCCATAAACATTATCTCACCGATGGCGATCTGGTTTCAATTACCACGACGGGACAAACTGATGAAATTTGGTTCTATGGTGTAGGGTCCACCGGTATTGCCTTTGGGTTTGATCGTTCAATATTAACGGCCGAGGGTAATCCGATTGGAACGAGTCCAGTCATTATTCGCAGTGCATTAATTGACGACTATACTGTTGTCTCCTCTACACTGAGTTTTTTGGGTGGTACCGTTGCCAGTGATGATGATGTGACGTTTATCTACAACGACACAGAATTCACCAATAATACAAAATATGCTTTTTCGAATATCTATCCTACAGAATCAGGGCTTATACTCCTTGATTTTAGGAAACAATCCGCAGATAATCCGCACTTCTTCCTGCTTGCAAGAGCAGATGTAACTGAGATTTAGGAGGATAATTATGGTCAATGAACAGGCGGTATCTGAAGTCATCGGGGCCATCATTCTGATAGCCATCCTAGCGATGGTAGCCGCTGTGGTCATTGTCGCACTTGAGACCGGACCGACGGGCGATGTCAAGGAACCGGCAATTATACTCAACTCTCTCTATCGCATTGAGGATGACCTGCTGGTGCTCTCGCATGACGGTGGGGATCTGCTTGAAAAGGCGGATATGGTGATTCGGGTTGATGGTGTTGACCATACTGACGATTTTTCTACATCTTCAACGAATCCTGGTTTGACGGGTTGGACCACTTTTAAGGCCGGTGAGAAACTCTACTATACCCCACCGGGCAGTGCCATCCCGCTTGGGGTGCAGGTCGTTGGTATAAATCCCGACTATGGTGATATCCTGATCTACAGTAGTGGAGATATCATCCCGTTCCAGACGATGACGACGGCGACGCCTGTCCCAACCGGCACCGCGACGCCCACTCCGACGCCGACCACACCGCCGGTGGTAAACTTCACCGCAAACACATTTCAGGGACAGGCACCCCTTACTGTTCAGTTTACCGACAACACCAGCAACTCCCCCACTTCCTGGCTCTGGAACTTTGGCGACAATACCAGTAGCACCACTCAGCACCCGCTGCACAAATACTGGTATGCCGGGAATTATACTGTCTCACTGTTTGCTGATAATGGGGGCGGGAACGATACGCTTACCAAAACTGATTATATCACCGTGCTTCCGTATGTCATCCGGGTAAACACCGGCGGACCACAATACACCGACGGGAACGGGAATATCTGGCTTGCAGATCAGGCTTACGACGGTAGCTGGGGCTTTAACACCAGTACTGGCTTCTGGACCAACAGTTCGCCTATCAGCGGCACGGATGACGATATCCTGTATCAGAGTGAAAATTTCTTTAATGGGAATATGGAATACAATTTCTCCAATGTTCCGGACGGTATCTATAATGTGACGCTGAAGTTTGCTGAGATCTATTCCGGGACCTTTGGTGATGGTCTGCGGGTCTTTGATCTTCAGGTGGAAAATGCCACCCCTCAGGTCACCGGTTTTGATATCTATTCACTCGTTGGTCCGAGCGCGGCGTATGATATCTCGTTTAATGTAACCGTTGCTGATGGCGAACTCAATGTCATCTTCCCACAACACGTGGAGAATCCCAAGATCTCTGCAATTGAAATATCGACTCAGTGGTATAACGGCACGCAACCAACGCCGCCGCCAGTCGCTGACTTCACCTCGAATGTGACGAACGGTACTGCTCCACTCGTCGTGCAGTTCAACGACACGTCGACGAATCTGCCGACGGTCTGGTTCTGGGACTTCGGGGACGGAGCAAATTCGACCGTCCAACATCCACTCCATATCTTCTCAGTGGCCGGGCTCTACAACGTCTCGCTGACGGCAGAGAATGTCTATGGCAATGATACCGAGACAAAGACTGGCTACATTAATGTCACCCAGGCTGGTGGCGGAGCAGGCAATCTCATCCTTAATACTATCACGAGATCTGGTATATTCAAGGAAGGCAGCACCCTGACCTTCAGATCCGATGCGAGTGGTGCTAACAACCGGAAGATTGTCTTTAACGGTGCCACAACCTATGACATCGGCCGGTACAACGATGTGGTGCTGGTAATCAATAGCGACCAGATTGGGACGATTGCGGCAACCTCAACATCCCAGAGTCCGCCGCTGAGAATCACGACTCTTGAGTTCTCGGATGTAAGTATCTATGATGGCGGTATCCTGCAGGGAACAGGGAGCATTGCGCTCACGGCGGGTAATGACCGGCTGAGCCGGATAACAATTACTGAGTCGGCCCTGACGCTTGCAGTGCCTTATCAGGTAAATCCAACCTCGTCGCTGACCGTGGACGGTGTGTCGGTGGCAACTGGTAATTCAGGTATTATTCTGTATAATATCACGAACGATGTTGACGATGACATGGACGTTACAATTGTGCCAGCTACCCCTTCGACGTATGCAAAGGTTGCGGTGGGTAGCTATGAGCTCTACTCGCTTAACCCCGGATTCACTGCAAATGTAACAAGCGGTAATGCACCACTGGCAGTGGCATTTACGGACACGTCAACTGGCAGTGTGATTTCACGGAGCTGGGACTTTGGTGGTCTGGGAAGCTCAACGGCGACCAATCCGGAGTTTGTGTTCACCTCTGGTGGGAACTATACGGTCAACCTGAGTGTGACCGGTCCGGCTGGTGAGGTAATCAACGCGAGTCAGATTATTAGTGTGGTGGGCACGACCCCCACGCCGGTCGGCTACTGGCGCTTTGAGGATGTTACTGGGGCGCTTGCCGTTGATTCTTCTGCCAATGGCAACGACGGGTCGATTCTGGGCACCTATCTCCAGGTGCCGGGTGCATCCGGCAATGGTCTGTATTTCGACGGCACGGGTACCTATGTCTCGGTGCCGGATGATTCAACCCTTGATTTCACTACGGAGATGACCCTGACTGCCTGGGTCTATCCGGTGGAGAAGACGACCGGCGATGTGTATAACCGGTACATGCACATGATTGCCGGGAAGGGAGCGGACGGCAGCGAAAACTTTGACTTCTCGATGGCGCCGGTGGCACTGCCCTCGGGTGGCGGCGATTATACCGGCAAATCGTTCTGGTTTGAGTCACAGGGTGGGAGTCTCATCGCAAAGGGCCCCTCAGATGGCTGGCCGGTGGTTCCACCGAACCAGTGGTCGATGCTTTCGCTCGTGATCGACGGTTCGACGCTTACGTATTATCTGGACGGAACGCCCTATGCGACGACGGTGACAAGCCCACTGATTCCAAACAGCAATCCGCTCTGGCTCGGACGGCAGAATGCGGGATCCTATCCGCTCTCTTTCAAAGGGATTATGGATGAGGTCTCTCTTTATGGTGAGGCACTGAGTCAGGCGGAGATTAGTGACCTGTATTCTTCTGTAAGTCCCGCTACCTATCCGCCGGTCGCGGCATTCAGTGCGAATGTGACCTCCGGCACGGCTCCGCTGGGTGTGCTGTTTACGGACGCGACGACAAATTCGCCGACATTGTGGGCCTGGACGTTTGGAGACGGTGGGAATTCAACTGACCAGAACCCGGTTCATACCTATAATTCAGCCGGGATCTATACTGTGGTGCTCACGGCCACGAATGTCTATGGCTCTGATGCTGAGATGAAGACCGCGTATATCACGGTGGGCCCGACGATCTATGATGTCATCCTGAACGGCAGAACCTACAAGCTGAAGACAGACAGTAAGTTTGGATTTGATGTGACAGGGTCCAACTCGTATGTGGAGTATGAGGACAAAGGAACCAAGACAGAACCTCTGCCGGTGGGAAGCACGATAGAGATTAAGTTGAGAAATGACAAATCAGGCTCGATTGGCACGACCTCGACTACAATCCATACAATGGCCCTGGATAAAGCGGATGTCCGCGTGGACGAAACACTGAAGGTGGACAACAAGAAGATTAAAGGTATCTGGGTCAGCGGTTATGATTCTTTCACCTCTGATGTGGTGCTGACAGCGAAGAAATCCAATAAAGAGGTATCCTTTACGGTTGACGGTTCGTTGATAGTTTCAGGTAAGAATAAGCCGGATATTATTCTCAATGACATTCAGCCGGACAGTAACGGCATCATGAATCTGAATGGCGACACCTATGTTCTGTGTGGAGTGACCAGCTATTCGACGATTTAGAAATAGTCCGGGCTAAAAAGAGTCTGGCTGGGAGAGAGTGGGGGCCGGATGGTGGTGAAAGCCCCCTCCAACACCGTTCCGAATAAAGTGGATTTTTCTATTGTTTCCTTTAAGTGTCTGTTCTCTCTTATTCCACCTTTATCATTTCGTCATAGGAGCCTTCCATGGTATACATTACCATCCCGACAATGGTGCCGGTATCATCACGGGTGAAGAGGAACGAATCTGCTGATTCAGGTGTCACAAAAAACGTGTCGTTCCCTTCAAAAAAGAGTTCAACAGCCTCATGGGGCACAGCCGAGTTATAGAACAAACGGTTTCCGTCGGGGATTACGGTAAAGGTCCATGTCTCTTCCCATACTGGTTCATAGACTCCGGCATATTCCTCAAGCTCTTCTTCTGTCAGAGGAACGGCCTGGCGTTCGATCGTTTTGGGCAGGGAATACGGCTCACCAAAGACAATCGCCGAGAGGTCTCTCGTGAGGCCTGCCATTGGGGTTCTGTCATAGTTTGAAAGGTACATGAGACTCACGCCTTCATCCGGATAATAAAGTGTGTACGAAATGAACCCGAAGTTGCGTCCGCCGTGACCAGCAAGGGTGCGGTTGAACATCTTCCCGCTGACAATCCCATAATTATTTTCGGTTATTTCATCCATCGATGCCGATGTGAGGATGGCACCCGGGGTGTGGAATGCCTGTTCCCAGAGGGAGAGGTCTTCTGTTGTGGAATGCAGCGAACCGGCACCGTAGGAATTATGGATATTCTGGAGATCATAATGGATGGGTTTACTATTCATCGTGGTATAGCCACTTGCACGGCCGGAGAAAACGTCACGGGCATTGTCCTGTCCGGTGCTGTTCATCCCGAGCGGTTCAAAGATGTTTTTCCTGAGATATTCGTCATAGGACTGACCCGATGCCTGTTCGATGATGTAGGCCAACGTGATGTAGCCGTTATTGGAATATGTGTATCCCTGTCCCGGTTCGAAGGTGAGGGGGATGTCGGTAAACTGGTTTATAAGTTCGGGAAGGGGGATGTCGACCGGGTCTGTCAGAAGAAATCCTCCCTCGGACGGGATGCCGGATGTGTGATTTAAGAGGTGGTAAATCCGGATATCCTTCCATTCCGGGGCACCAGTTACATACCATGAGACCGGGTCGGTAATGTTGAGCTTTCTCTGTTCCTGTAGTTTCATGATGCCGGCAGCGGTGAACTGCTTGGTGTTGGAGCCGATGGGGAAGACGGTCTGTGGTGTGTTGGGCACAGAGAATTCGTAGTTTGCCAGACCATAGCCTTTTGATAGTACGACCGTCTCATCCTTTGCCACCAGCACGGCCCCGCTAAACCGGCCGGCGTCGGTAAGAGCCGTCACGTATTCGTCAAGGTTTTGTGCGGTTGTCTGATCAGCCTGAGAGAGTGATGATGATGGTGCCGATTGTGCCGATTGTGCTGCCGGGGTCTGTGTGATACAGCCGGATGTCAGGATAATGATAGTGACAAGGAACACAAAAAGAAGTTCTGTATTTTTTAGTTTCATGATGTTCTTCCGATTCTTTTCCTGAATCTCCCGGAGTTTCATTTTTTCTGAGTCCGGGATTTCTCATCAGGGTAAGTGAGAATGATAATTATGAGGTAAAATAATTTTTGCCATCAGGCAGACAATGGAGTGCCGGGCAGCCTCCACTCTGACTTTTCGGCAGAAGAGTGGAGATAACTATCGTTCCTTCAGAATATTACCCTCACATAGGAAAATTTTCCTGTGTTATCTCCCCTGAGGTGTGATTCTTTCCGGATGTGCTTCTTCCCCCCTTTCAAACCAAATCATTTTAGTCAAGTGCGCTAAAAGACTACTCTGATAATGATTAAGCCTAAAATCTCTGAAGAAAAAATCCGTTCTTTCTGTGATAAGTGGAAGATTCGTGAATTTTTTGTTTTTGGCTCATATCTGAATGAGAATTTTTCTGATGAAAGTGATATCGATATTGTCATTGATTTTCGTCCCGGCGATGAAATCTCACTTATCACCTTCATAACGATGAAAGAAGAACTGGAAGCATTGCTTCAAAGAAAAGTTGATGTAATCACAAAGAATGCTCTCATTTCTGAACGAAATACATACATCAGAGATTCAATATTAAACTCAATGGTGCCAGTCTATGTCACGTGATGAAGCATATCTCGCAGATATATTGCTCATGGCAAAAGATGCCACTGATTTTATTGAAGGACTATCAGAAACCGATTTTTCTACCGATCTCAAAACCCAGTACGCGGTAATACGGTGCCTTGAGGTTATTGGTGAGGCCGCAAAGAAAGTTTCAGAAGCAACGAAATTGCATTATGAACTCCCTTGGTCACAGATTGCAAAAATGCGGGATCTCCTGATTCATTCCTATGGCAAAGTTGACTATAGAGAAGTCTGGCTAACTGCAAAAAATGATCTCCCAGCATTGATCCGGATTCTTAAATCCAGATGAAACAGTGTTGTCTATTTTTACAGACAACACCGAAAATAAATTGCTCCCTATCCTGCTCTCATGCGTGTGGCACTCTTGTATACTCAGCAATCTCCCGGTTCGTCGTGCAGAGATCCATTACCGAGAGTTCATGGATATCCGCATGGCCGGTCAGTCGGGCGAAGTGTTCCAGCTCATCAATAAGGGCCACAAGGAAATTTGTCAGTCTCCCGGCCTCACTGTCAGTATCGAACCGGCTACACAGAGTAGGATTATGGGTCGTAATCCCCCGTGGACACATGCCGGTGTGGCAGATGCGGAACTGATCACACCCCAGCGCCATCAGGCAGGCCGTGCCCAGCGCAACGGCATCGGCACCCATGGCGAGGGCCTTTACGATATCGGCCGAGGTGCGGAATCCCCCGGTTGCAATCAGGGAAATTTCGCCGCCTGTCTGGTCGTCAAGCACCTTGCGGGCCCGGTTGATAGCATAGATGGTCGGCACTGAGAGAGCGTCCTTTATGATCTTCGGCGCCGCTCCGGTACCGCCCGGCCGGCCGTCAACCGTGATAAAGTCCGGCACGGCGGCGATGGCAACCGCCATATCACCTTCCACGTCTCCGGCTGCAATTTTTATGCCAATAGGCCGCCCACCTGAGCGTTCACGTAGGGAAGAAACGAGAGCTTTGAGGTCATCAGGGCCTGAAATGCCGGGGAACCGTGCAGGGCTTTCCACATCTGAGCCGGGGGGGACGTTTCGGATGGCTGCGATATCCGGTGCGACCTTGTCCGCCGGTAACAAACCGCCCAGACCTGCCTTGGCCGACTGACCGATCTTTATCTCGATAGCATCTGAAGTCCTGAGGTTTTCGTCAGTGACACTGTACTGATTTGGCACATATTCGAAGATGTAGCGATACGCTGCCGCTTTCTCTTCTGGTAGGATGCCGCCCTCTCCTGAAGAGCAGGCGATTTTTACCGCTGCCGAACCCTTCGCAAGAGCGGTTTTCACCTCCTTTCCCAGTGCCCCGAAGGACATATGAGAGACCGTCACGGGGGTGTTTATCACAAGTGGGATTGCGGCGTTCGGGCCGATGGTTGTTTTGAGGCTGACTTCCTCGTCCGGGTTCAGAGGTTGCCGGGCAAGCTGAGCGCCAAGAACGAGGATATCGTCCCATGAGACGACGGGAAGGGCGGTTCTCATCGGTTCAGGCACTGACTTGCCCGTCTCGGCCATCTGTTGGATGGTTTTTATGTGGTGGAGATATTCAGCCTCAGACTCTGTTGTCCACGGCGCCGGACTTGCCCCGTTTTCACAACTGGCAATGGGCTTTAAGTGGGTATTGTCGGAGTCACAGACCGGGCAGACCCACCCTGTTGGAAACGCCTCGGGCAGGGTACCGGGAGGGATGTCCATCTTCATAGCCCCTTCGTCTGAGTCGTATTCGAACATCTCACAGATCTCACAGCGGTAGCGTGTCATGGTTTTTGGCTCCTTTTCTTTCTTAGTAATTGTAAGATATGGTCAGTGTGGTGCCGGGTCATGTACGTTATCCTATGAAGGGAGAGAGGAAAATGCTATCTGAGGACTGGGTAAGAATTGGTGAGTGATGCTGGTGGCAGGCAGTGTCTTCTGAAATACCATTTTTCTGTTTGCAATAAAATTAGCAATCTTGGTGACGTCCATGAATGCCATCTTATGTGCTATCGCGTCAATATTCTTTTAGGAATGAAAAGATCTGCCGATCTCCCGAAAACAGACAGCTGCACCGAGGAAGCCGACCGCATCCAGCGGTTCTTTGGCCGGCCCTTCTTTTTGAGCCTCACTATCGGCATCCCATTCTGTATATTCAAACTACTCTTTGGCGTCACCGCTGTCCGCATCGGGATGGAAACATCGCCCGCACTCGTCTGGTTTGGCTGGTTTGTTATCATATGGGCAACCGCGGACCTGCTCATGAATGCCGGAAGAAGTGTGCTCGACTTTCTTGGACTCCCGGCACCGTTTGAGTACTGCACGATTGCACAGATTGGTCACGTTGCCGGACGACCACTTGCTTTTCTTGCCGTTGATACCGTTCTCTCTTTTTCTATCATCTGCTTCATGCTCTGGTCCCGGTGGATTGTTGAGCTTTCCACTGTTGAGGGGTACATCTGGTTTGCTGCCACCACTATGAACCTGATCAGTATCTCAATAGTGTCTCTCTATAATGAGATGAGGAGAGAGTGAGTACGGTGCCAGCGTTCAAACGTGGCCCATACATTCAAAATCGACAAATCCCCTGCGTGGATCGGTGTGAATGAGGCGCACTTCTACTTTCTGGCCCACTTTCAGGCACTTTGTGCCCCGCATGACTTTGCCCTCCGCCGGCGGGGTGCTGAGCCGGACATACGTGCCTTTCTCCGAGGCGCCGGTGACAAATCCCTCAAATATTTCTCCCACTCTGTCATGGAGGAGTACTGCCGCTGCTGCTTTGCGCATGAACCGCTCAACTTTCTTCGACTTTTTTTCCCGGTCCGAGAGCCAGGCGGACTCTTCCTGTAAATCTTCGTAGGTATATGGGCAGTGTTGTTTGTCAAGGACTGATTTCACCAGTCGCTGGATGATGAGATCGGTGTACCGCCGATTTGGTGCGGTGGAATGCGTATAGTCAGTAACTGCAAGAGCAAAGTGACCAACCGGTTTTCGGTGGGGGTCACGGGCGATATATTCCCCCGGCCCCATCAGTTTAACTATCGTAAGAGAAAGATCAGGAAAGGTCTCCGGGTCTCTCTCCCGTTCACTGTCAAGGAACAGGGAGAGTTCTTTTGCATCCGGCTTTTTTGGCAGTTTCCAGCCGTATTTCGCCGCAGTCTCAACGATTCCATCCCAGTATTTTGGGGTCACGACAACCCGTTCGATCATCGGTAATCCGGCATCTTCCAGATAGGCAACTGTTGTTCCGTTGGCGGCGACCATGAACTCCTCGATCACCTGCCGGGCCAGATCCTGGCGTTGCACCACAAGATCCCGTACCCGGCCTTCTTCCACCACCGGCTCTGCTTCGATAGTCCTGAGATCAAGGGCGCCATGCTTCATGCGGTGGCGTCGTAAGCGCTGTGCTGCTTCGTGCTGAATACGGATTTGTCCTTCAAGTCCCGGCAGGGAACTGACAGGTGGGGGAATCTCACGGGTCCCTTCCAGCCATTCTCCGACCTCTTCGTAGATGAGTTTCGCCTTGTTTGCGACAATGGCCCGGTACAGACTTCCGGGGCGGGTGCTTCCGTCCGGGAGAACGGAATACTCGATGACAACAGCCATGCAGTCCTGTCCCGGTAACAGGGAGGTGATCCCTTTGGACAGGTGGTCGGGAAGCATGGGGAATGTCACAATCCCGGTATAGACCGATGTGCCGTTATGTGCGGCGTACTGGTCAGCAAAAGAATGTTTTGGGACATAAGCATCGACATCAGCGATAGCAATTTTCACGTGTACCTCTCCGTCGTTCCCTTCTTCACAGTATTCAATCTGGTCAAGGTCCATGGAGTCAAAATTGTCTATGGACGACCAGAGGAGAGAACGAAGATCACGGGTATCTGTTCCTCTGTCCCGTAATGCCGGTTGAATGGTATTGACTTCGTGAAGGAGCGATTTGGGAAATTCGGGATTAAATCCGAATCGCTCCATGGCCTCCCATGCGATGGCAATAAGGTCAACATGCTGATGTCGTTTCATGCGTATGTGATATCATGCCTGTTATGGCTTATATATATCTGGGTTTTTACTGATCCTCTGCTCTCCTGAGGCGGAGTGTGGGTGGAAGCCGGGGCTGTTCAGGGGTTTTACAGGAGAGTCGGATACGGTGTGGTCAGATAAATCACACCCTCTCCTGACATCGTCTCTCAAGACTGAAAGGACATATGTACCTAAGGAGAAGAATCAGAGAGATGGAGAAACTATGACCCGACCGGACGACTGTGACGTATTGATCATTGGTGAGGTGCTCGATATCGACGGCGACACTGGGGCTATAACCTCCAGGCCGCATTTTCGACCGGATTTGCGGCGCCGAAACATATCGGTGGTAGTGCCGGGATGACGAAGTGCAACGGAGCTTTGCGGCTGGAGAGGGGGGTCCGTAATGTGAGGGAAGATTGGGGGGAAGAGGTAACAAGAGTCAGTGGTTCACTCATCCACTCCTCTTTTATCTGACCTCATATGATCCCCACCCAGATGTGAATCGGTACCTTTAATGTACCCAAAATCGTTCCAACAAAACGTCATGTTACTGAGATGAAGAGAATCTTATCACGTACATCTTCAGGATTTGAAAATTATACGATGAAAAGCGGGAAAAAAGTCAGTGGATCTGACTGTTGCCATCGCTGGCATTAACCAGATGGGAAGAAGAAAGAAAAAAGGTCGTTTGGTACGGGGATACATCATACACGGGGAAAATAAAAGTCCAAAACAGATTATGAAAACCTACAAACACACGTTTGGAATCGAATCTTCATATCGCATCCGAAATTATGTTTGGGCTAAGACGACTACACGAAATCCGGTCATCAGATATTTGTATGCGCTGGTCTCATTTCTGCAAAAAAGGTATGGATGGCTATCCAGTGGCATTTCTGTTCAGAGACAAAACGTGGACCTAAGGTAATAGAGAGACTGGTTCGGTTTTGATTATTTTAGGCTGATGTTGTGGGATGCGGCAAAATGCAGAACTGGGACCGTTGGTGTATTGAGGAGATTTAGGTGTGTATCCTAACGTTGATCACAAGAGACTTTACACCTTGGCCATGGGAGATAACATGTGCCTTTTTTTAAGGCAGTAATTCGTCAATGAGCTCACCAATTCCAAGTTTATCAAATGCTCCCGCAATAATCCCATAGTGTGCAAGAGATATATTTGAACCTTCAATGAAGCCATCAATTGAAGACATATAATATGTTCTTTCTTCAAATTACAAATATTTTACGGTTTAAAATGAAATATGTGGGTAAAAATGCTGCGGAATGTCAGGGTATTATTCCGAACTTTTCAAAAACATAGCCCCATCCCCCAAAAGGTTCGAACCCATAGTTCGCGGGCGCCTGGAGTGCAGCCTGCTGGTTCGGGAGTTCAACCGCGAAATACAAGGCCAGTGCGAGGATTGTTCCCATGATCGCCAGACCTATGATGAACATGAAATATTTTTTTGTTGCGTCGGATTGTTGTGCTTCGGTCATGTAATCAATTATTTACTTATTTTTTTGGGACAATATATCTTCCTACAGATTCGTAAAAAGTTTTTTTTTGAAATATCAGAAACAAAAAACCGCCCAAAGAGACCGCCCGGCTGGTGAATCCCTAAACCCATACATCAGCCCGGTATAACCTGAATACGTGAGTGATATGCAATCACTGGTGCCGGATAACAATCCTGATCAGATTGATGACACAACGATTCCTGATACAAACCGGACGTTTCATGCCCTTGTCTGCACCGTCTTTGCAGAACGTGCAAAAGACGTCCTGCCCTCAGTAGTTCACTAATTCACCCCTCTTTTTCGTATCCCATTTGACCCCCATCCAGATGTGAATCGGTACCTTTAATACACCCGAAAGCGGCGGAGAAGATCGAGAAAAAGCGTGAGAGGGAACAGAAGAAACGCCAGAAAAAACGGTCGTAAGAGGGGGGAAAAGAGAAAGTCGTGACCATCGTTGTCAGTCTCATTCGTTTGTCCCTTTCATCATCAGGTATTTTTCAACTTTTTCCGGTTTTTCACGACATGCTGGAATTCCTTGCCGATCACTATCTTCTACGGAGGAAAAAATCCAATCCAATATCAGTATATAGTTCAATCACAAATCTGAGTACCATTAGGTGTCCTATGATAATCCGCCGACGAACTTCTCTGACAGTCCTGTTTATTGTGGCTGTCACCATACTATGCTGCTTTCAGCCGGCTCTGGCTGATACGCCAGCAAATGCCACACCAACCGCAACAGCAACAACGGGGCTAACGGCGGAACCCACCGCCACACCAACACCAATTGTTGTATTAGCAGCGGAAGCAGATCCGGAACCACAAACAAATAGGACCACCTGGTTTGTTGACAACAGCGCTCCGGCGGGCGGCAACGGATCCGAATCAGCCCCGTTCCAGCAGATCCAGACAGCACTTGATACCGGTCAGCCAAACACAAAAAACATTATTATGGTCGCCTACGCCGGTGGAAATCCATACAATAGCATCACTATCACCACCCCGGATGTCCATATCCGGCCGGTCATAAACAAAACAAACGACTTCCCCATCATCACAAGTCCCGATACAAATGGTATTGTCATCCGTGCCGACAATGTCACCCTGTGCCGTCTTGCCGTCACCGGTTGTAAAGCCTCATTTGAAGATGACTTTCTGGGTGCTGTCGGTGGCGGAATTCTCGTCTACGAATGTAAAAACACCACCCTCAAACGCTGCACTATGACTGACAACCACGCATTCACCGGCGGAGGCATCGCCTTTGTCAGAGCAGATGGTTCTTTAAGAGGACCGGTTATCACGGGCAACACCGCTGACAACGGCGGCGGTATCAGTATATACAGTGCAGATCTTTCCTTGTACAACGCCACAACCAGAGAAAACAGTGCTCTCAATGGTGGAGGACTCATGTCCGGCGGAAGTAAAATCAATATTCATAACAGTAATTTTTCTGAAAACAATGCCTCAAACGGCGGAGGTATCTATCTTCTGAGCTCCACCAAAGGAAATATCTCCTGTTCTGTTGTCTACGACAATTACGCAGACAATTCCGGTGGTGGCATCTATGCCATGATGAGCAAAATAGCAATTAAAAATACCACCATCCTCAAAAACAACGCAAAAAACGGTGGTGGCATGTACAATTTTTTTACAAACGCCAGCTTAAAGGGCGTTAAAATCAAAAATAATCGCGCAAAACGCGGTGGCGGTTACGAAGGATATCACGCATACACCGACTTCTACAACTGTGACTTCACCAACAATACCGCAGAAAACGGTGGCAGTATATACTCTGACACTTCCACGTCCACTTTCCACAGCTCAGAGTTCAACAACAATACCGCAGAAAACGGTGGCGGTATATACTCTGACAATTCCACGTCCACTTTCCACAGCTCGGAGTTCACCAACAATACCGCAGAAAACGGTGGCGGTATATACTCTAGCACTTCCACGTCCATTTTCCACTGGTGTAACTTCATCAACAACAGCGCGGAACACGGTGGCGGTTACGAAGGATATCACGTATACACCGACTTCCACTCGTGTAACTTCATCAACAACACCGCCCTACAGGGTGCCGGTATCAGCATCAGGGATCCGTATAGACTGGCACTCATGGATAATATTTTCCGGAATACCGAAAATCTCCGGGTAGTTACAGAAGAGATCAGCCCTGAAGACTGCGATATCTGTCTCAACGGATCCTATCACCTGAAAGGAAGTATCACCGGTAGTCCATACTTCGGCGGAAACGTCTGGGCCTATCCAAACGGTACCGGATTCTCAGTGACACAGAATGACACAAACGTTGACGGCATCTGCGATGATAGCTATACCGTTACCAACAGTGACGGAACGGTTATCGGTACTGACTACCTGCCGCTTTATTATAACAATTCACGCGGCACAGTTAATTTCTGGACATTCCCAAAGAAAGCCGATGTCCTCATTAATGGTATCTCATACAACCGTTCGACACAGTCCGGATATTATCTCCCGCCGGACACATACTCAGTCAAAATGACCAATCCCGGGTACTTTAACAGGCTCGTTGTCACCACCACAATAGCACCCGAAAGCAGAGAATGGATATCCTATATGTTTAACGAGACAGCAACTGGCGTTTCGGCCTGGACCTGGCATATCACCGGCCCGGATGGCAGCATTACGGAAAAGACAGGCAGAAACCTCACAACGGTTCTGAGCGCAAACGGCGCCTATACCGGCGCCCTGAACGCAACCTGGACGAACAAGACCACCCAGTCAGAACCACAGGTAACTGGAACCGGCACCCAATCCAAAAGCCAAAGAGGACACTTCAGCGGGGATCAACAGCACAACTGTGGAGACAGCACCCGATGGAACCCAGACAATTATAATTAATTCTTCACTTATTTTTTTGGGACGATAAATATTCCTACAGATTCGTAAAAAGGTTTTTTTTGAAATATCAGAAACAAAAAACCGCCCAAAGAGACCGCCCGG
>Ga0222684_1000155_pt1 | contig 17209 bp, 9 predicted proteins | sample AntAcemetage1075_FD_181150 | JGI IMG/M metagenome (GOLD analysis project Ga0222684, IMG submission 181150) | Saline water microbial communities from Ace Lake, Antarctica - #1075 | ecosystem: Environmental > Aquatic > Non-marine Saline and Alkaline > Saline | place: Antarctica: Ace Lake...
TTTCATTACTCCGGAATTTTTTGCAGCAGTAAAAATTTCTTCAAAAAAGGCAGGATAAATTCCTATCGCTTCTTGGTAATGGTCGGTAAGCAATTGTCCCATTTCCCGAACTCTAACTTCTGAACGTTTGAGAGCGGACACGATCAAGTAACCGCGTGCTGCAAATAGCCGGTCGTTTAGCCCGGAAGCCATTTCAAACGATTTTTCATACATAGAAAGCGACTGGTCAAATTCTTCCCGATGCAGATTGCATTCTGCTATAAAACTGTACATTTTCACTTGACCACCCACATCCTGAATTCCACAGCAAATCTCAAGATCCTTCTCAAAATATTTCTGCGCTTCTTCATAATTGTTCTCTTTCATCAATAAACGACCAAGTCCACCATAAGACCGACCCAGACCTGGTTTATCATTCAGTTCAGTCTTGGTCTTGATGCTATTTTCGAAGAGTTGTCTTGCAAACGCCTGGTTCTCTATTGAACCATAAGTCAGTTTCTCAGCCAGAGAATTTTCCACCCGAGCCAGAAGTTCGCGAGTTTTTAGATTATCGATGACAAGAGGTAAAAGAAGATTCCGAGCCAGTTCAAGATTTTGCACGATTTTATCTTGATCAGAAGGAGGTAAACTGATGGAGATCAATTGGTATGCCTCTGCTTTTTCGAGATCGTTTTCAGCAGATTTTACGATTGTTTCTCCAATTTCTACAGCTCTTTGGAAATATTTCTGATCACGGGTGCAAAGCCCGGCTTCGTAGAAGCAACGAGTTATTGGTATGAGCAAGTCGTTTGAAATATTCGAGTTTTCTTTAATGAATACTATGCATTTTTGGGCTACCTTTTCCTGGTTCAGATTTTCCACATGAGCTTCACGAATCTCGAGTAAAAGGAATTCCTCTGCCAGTTCAGCAGATTTCCCAAGATTTTCTGCACGCTCTTGAGCCATCGCTAAAAAGGTATGTGCATTATCATGCTGGAAAATCGCACTTGCTGCATGAGCTGCTTTGATGCAATATTGCAAACCTTTCTCTGCATAGTTTGTTCCGCTGGAATAGAAGTGGCGAGCAATCTCAAAAACAGAAGAATTTTGATAACTCTCTAATGTTTGAGCTATCTGAGCATGGTATTCATGGATAAACTGCGGTAAGCTAAGATTTCCCTGCCCTTTACTTGATATTTGAAAATTTTCACGAATTACTTCCAATGAAAAAGAAGACTGGAAAGCATATACATCATCGCTTTCTTGCACATCGTAGATCAATCCTGTTTTCTTCTCGATCTCATCCAGGATATGCAGCAGATCCAATCGTGGAATAGAAAGGCAATCCGAAAGCAAACTTGCATTGAATTCCAATCCTATACAAGCCGCACATCCGATAATGAAACGATGGGTCTGAATCTTCTGTATCTGCAGTTGCACTGCATCGCTATATTCTTCAGGGATTGGAAGTTTATTTATTTGCATATCTTTATCAGACAGCACAAAACCTGCTGGAGATTTGATGAAATAACCCTCTTTGGCAAGATTGGCAATAGTATATAAAAGGAAAAACAATTCACCCCGCTTGTCGCGAATATTTCCCACCATTTGGATAAGTTGCTTGCCCAAATCCCGGGTCAATCCCAGTCCTTTATGCAGAATCGCTATCTTTTCTTCACCGGTAAGTTGTTGTAAATGGATGGTGTTTTCAGGTGCAATCTTCAAATCCACCATCACTGCATCACTGCGTGAAGTAAAGAGGAAAAATATCGGAAAGTCGGGAGATTGTTCAAAACGCTCAGCAAGATACTGTAAAAGTTCACGGGAAGCATCGTCAACCCACTGAATATCATCAATGAAGAATAACACCTTATTTTTTCGGGTAATTTTAATAAGTGTCCTATAAATAATATTATATATTTCCTGTTTTGAGTCTATTCCAATTGTATCTCCTTCACCGGAAGGGAACATTAATGATGAAAATGGAATAACAGAATCCACTATTTCATCTAACATCGAATCAATATCAGCCGGATGACTTTGCATGGCAGAGGACAGATTGATGCCCATATAGCTGCCCAACGCCTGTTGAATTGGCGAAAAAGGATGCAAGTGCGGCTCTTCATTTGGACACTCTCCCCGTAAAATCACCAATTCATCATTCATGCTTGCTTTCAATGATTCGATCAGGGCGTTTGCTGTTGCTGTTTTTCCACGTCCGCTGGGACCAATTATTGCTAACGTTATTGTTTTCCCAGTATCCGCATCCGCCTTACGGAAAATATCCTGAGCTTCATGAAATGCTGCAAACTGCTGGTACAAAGGTTGCAATGCTCGTTCAGCCAATGCCTGAGCATCTCGTGGAATATCATCTGGAAGAGCATCCAATCCTATTTTTTCTGTCGTAAATTTAGTCTTGCGGCGTGTAGTAAGTACCATACATGCAACTGAAATCAAAATCAGTGCTGCTAAGATCCAAAGCGGAAAAGGTTGCATAATAAGAATACCCATTCCGGTAAAAGCAGAGAATAGCATTGCAATTACCACAAACCAGACAGATGCGGCATGTGTCTTATCAAGAGCTGAACCCAACAAATAGCCAAGCATTACAATAGAAATAACCTGTGGAATTAATGATAAATATGAATTTATGTCATAAATCAGCATCAGCCCGGAAAAATAAGCAGCAATTCCCAGTCCAACTGCAACAAACGCCAAGCCAAGCTTGCCTTCTTGCTTAAAAATGGGCACAATTTTTTTCAGACGGTTAGTAATTAACCAGTAGATCAACATGGTACCGCTGATAACAACCAGCCCATATAAGAAGGGCCACCAGAAGGAGAGTTTCACCAATGTTTCAGGTGGAGGACTGATGGTTGAAAAAAACGGAGTCAGAATCCAGGGCAAAAAACGTCCTATAGCAAAGGCAAGTAAAGGAACTATGGAAAACTGACCGCGAAGAATTTTACCTTTTTCCGAACTGCCAAATAAGTTAAAAATGAGAAATGCGAGTAAAAGAAAAAAGAGATTCAGCCAGGCCATCGGCTTTAAGGCAACCCTTTTATCCCGACAGAAACTCATATTTGAAATCACATGATAGGGAATATCGGAGTCACCGGTAAAACTACTTGCTTCCAGAATATAAAAATAAATTCCATCAATAACATCAATTTCATTAATAGATATCAATAGCAGATGCGAATCTGAAATAGAATTGAAAAGTGTTTCCAGCAAATTATCAGAAATATTGTTCTCTTTCAAGTCATTCATTTGTTCTGGTGAAAGAATGCTGGAGATTTCCAGATCATTGTGCACAAAAAACTTTGTATCGGAATTGAAAATATAGTGCACTTCATTTTCTAAAGCCGGATTTTCCGGAAAGCTATTGATAACTACACCATATTGAGGAGTAACTCTCACATTATTGATTAGACTTTCATAAAGAGATTCGGCAGATTTCGTTACAGAGATTACGTCTGGGTCATCCACAAATTCATATGTTCCGGTGCTGGCAGCATCAACGAATATTGTATTTCCCAGCAACCTGGTAAGCGGAAAAACTCCGTAAAAAGTATCGTGAGCCATATCCTGCTGTTGCAAGATATCTGAGCGTAAAGCTTCAATTAGTCTATATTTCAGCAAGCTTGAAGGTGAATCCGGAGAAACAGATTTCTCTGCTTTTGTTAGATAATCCAATGCATTTGAAAAGGATCGCATATCACCATTATCATTTATTCCCAACCAGTAGTAAGTCTCTGCATGATGTATATTCTCTTCAAAATTTGCCATCAAGTTCGTGGTAAAAAGTAGTAATAAAACAAGCACTATTTTTTTCATTTATATCTCCTGCTCGGTTAAAGGTTTTTCAAAATGGTAGATATATTCATGAAGCTTTGCATACCCTCATTCCCAATCCCCCCAGTGAAATATTCAGCAAGCTGAATTCCACGGGGTAAACCAGATTGGGAATGCATAAATCATATTTTACCTTTTATAATATATTTTTCGAGATGAACATTTTTTAAAATTTCTAAATCCTAATTTCTAATGTCAAATAAAATGTCAAAACATAAATGTCTAATTTATTTTTGCTTCATCATTCAAATGGGGAACTGCTTTTGTAACCATTCTCAACCAATGTTTTGATTCTTTATGTTCACGCAAATAATAATTATTAACCACTAAAATCACGAAAATAGTGTTTAAGAAAAACATTCTAAAAAGCTTCATTTTAATTTTTTTGTTCTTTCTCCTCGAACAGCGTCTTGAATAAGAGAAATCAAGAAAATTTTCTCTCTAAATTCCAAAGCGGTATCCATTAGTTAAAAGAAAAACTGGATTCCCTCTTTCGAGGGAATGACATGCCCTTTTTATGTGGAATTACCATACCACAAGTATAAATTTCTACGCTCCCTGAAGTGTATAACTTTTCCATTTTTTTTCGCCTGCACCGTTGAATTTCATTTTATTCAACTGAGGTGTTTTTCGTGCCTTTCGTCTGCAACGGCGTAACGTAGTAAAGACGTGTGGTTTATATATCTTAGCAAATTCGATAATATCCTCACCAAATTTTGCAGTTCTATCCTCGAAATCGAATCTATTTTTATTTGCCATTTGTCATTTGAAATTTCTTTAGTCCCGATACGTCGGGAGTAATTAGAAATTCATATTTACGCATGACCATTTTACTTAAAACGCAACACTTAACGATAAGGTAAATACTTCATTATTTTTATAGGCAATTGTGGTATAAACATCTTTTGTTGTTTTAAATCGTATTGCCAGCTGAATAATAACAGGATCATTGTATTTATTCCGATAATCTTTATCAGGAACATAATCAAACTCAAGTATCAAGCTGAGTCTATCATGCAAGGATTTGAAAAACAATAAGCTGTTCCAGGCAATAGCATATTTCCTCGCCTCCCCATACACAGATATATAAGAAGACATAAATGTTGGGAGTGAAATATTTCCTGCAACGCACGGGGTGACTTTTATATCAACCTCTTCAAATTTTTTATCATTCAAGGAATGGTCATATGCAATGGCGGCTATTGCAATTGTTATCTTGTTAAAATTACCGGAGTTAGGCAGCATCTGAAATCTTAATGAAATATCCTGCCTGTAGTATTTATTGTCGTGAAATTCCGAATAGCTTCCCAGAGAAAACTTCCAGATTTTTTTTATATATTCAAAAGATTGAATTGAAAATGGTGAAATGCCGATTTCAGCCGAAAGAATGTTGTTTTTCACAGGAACTTCCGCATTGTAAAAAGTGAGAGCTTTTACGGGTGGTTTAAGATCAACGAAATCTTGAAATTCCTTTTTCTTCTTAGCAATGAGATCTTTTTCTATCTGCTTCTGTCTAATTTTTAATCTGAATTCATCAACCTTCTGCTTGAGCAGATTTGTTTCTTTCTCTAACCACAATTTGAATTTTTCTTGCGTGCTCCTGATACCCTCTTTCTGTTCGGCTTCCTGTATTTTATTTTCATATATCTTTCGTTCCAATTCTTTTTTCAGTTCCTCGAACACTATTTGATTATATTCATCCTTCTGAATCATTATCATGCTGTAGTAAGTTTTTGAGCTTGTATCTCGATAGTGTTCTGCGATGTGGATACCTTTAAGGTTAACATCAGTTACTACTTCTGTCACAGAAACATAGCTTTCCCATACCTTACCGTTTTTTTCTTTTAATATCTCTTTTTGAACATTGCTGACTTGCACTTCGATATTCTGAGCGAATTCCTTTCGAGCCATTTTATCAGCATCCTGTTTAGAAATTATCGAGCTGCCTATTCCAGAGTAATAATCGGATGCATCTTTAATTGATTTTCCGCTTTGATATCTCTTTGCCCATTCAGGAATAGTGCTATCAGAACACAACAATGAATGAGAAAAAATTAAAACTAAAATAATGATAAGCTTGAATTTCATATAACCTTTAATTCTAAAGTGTATTATTCTGTGGAGATGCATATCTTCCGTTTTCTATAAAGTCATAGTGCATAGCATTCTTTATACCCTCTTTATTCTAATTCCGGAATTTCCGGTTGAAACCGCTCCAGAGAAGCAAAGATTTCTCTGAATAATTTTTTGAAAAATTTCTTTGGCTTCTTTTCATACTGATCCGCTAAAGGTTCTTTAATCCAGAATTTAGCTATATTTCGAAATGCTGGATATCGACCGAAAATAGCACTGGCAAAATCAGCGTAGATCCAACCGGTGAGAAAACCATCCACAAACTGAGTAATATCTTTTATCTCGATTGGATTATCCTTTTTATCCATCTGGATAATATTGGAACGTAAAACTTGAAATTTATTATAGATCGCTGCCTTGGACTCTCTATTCAACTGTGCTACAAAATCTATGGATGCTTTGTTTACAGCTGTGTTATACGAATTTGCCAGATTAGTTAGCATAATATCTGTCTCTTCGGGATGAGCATAATGCAAAATAGCCAATGCCTCGATAATTGACCTGTCCAACTCCTGCCGTTTATCTGCAAAAACCATGTTTTCATTACTCATCGGATAGAGTAGTAAGATCAGATCTGTCAGTATATCATAAGTTTTTTCCCAGAACCGACGTTGGTAACAAAATGTGTCCAGACTGAAACAAGTTATATCGAGCAGGAGTTTTCTCAGTACAAGAAAATCTTCTTCAGCAATGCTTTTGTTTATGATTTCCCAGATCAAATCATTGTTTGTTTCCGTAGCAAATGAGAATTGACAGATTATACCAAGAGGGAAAAAATAATCTCCAACCTTAATGTAGTCCTGCACATATCCATCACGTTCTTCATCTATAAATCGTTTCATTACATCTCGATAACGTTTAACGACCTCTTCGTTTTTTTCTAGAGGTTTCAACTTGGTTTCTCGGCTGGAAAAATAGCTTTCCTGCAAAGAATAATTGAGTGCGCTGCATATGACCCAGCGAGTATAAATATCTCCTTCTTCGAATAAATATTCGCAAACAGATATTACCTCATTGGTTTCATCATATCGCAGTAGAATGTTCAAGATTAGTATAGAAAAAAGTCCAACAAATGCCATTCCATCTTCATCATCTTCGGATACAACCAAAGAATTTAAAAGAATGTCTTTTATCTCTGAGATTCTCTCTGGTTGCGGTGTCATAAAATCTGATAAAGTAAGAAGTATCTCTTTTGTTTGTGATTTTGTAAAAAAAATATGATGAAGGTCTGTTTTGCCGATCTTAATCTGTCGAAATTTATGTACGATAAATCCTGAACCGGCTGTCATCAAAACAGATTTTAAAAAATATCTAATTAAATGCAAGGCAGGATTTTTCTTTCCATAGCCCAAAATGTTTCTGAACAACTTCGCCCAGATATTCATTATTGTCAATACTACTTCCGGTTCTGCCATTGTACATATCTTCAGGCATATCTCAAGCAGAATGCTAATGGATTGCGATCTGCGAATGATGTTCGTCGGTTTTATATTAGAAAGAATTGCATTGATGATGTACAAACCATCTTCAATATTCGTTGAAGAAATTCTGAATAGCAGTTCAGATCCAGCTTTATTCAGTTTCGTATTTTTATTATTAGTCATCATTTCGATGATTTGTAATCCGTCTCTTCTTAAGTGGTAAATTACCGGGATGACAATCTCGTTGATGCACAATTTTTTACGAATCAGGTTTTTCACGAAGTCCAAAACATGTTCGAGACCATTTTCGTCTGCAATTGCAATTTTCTTTAGGATTGCAGTGATTATGCAATAATACTTCTGTTCATTATCCTGTTCAAGTAATAGTTGGCAAATTTGTATATTGTTTGATGCCAGAGAGATAGCAGTGGCAACCGCCTCAAAAAAGATCGGATTGATATTAGCCTTCTTTAGTCCATCAATCCATTTTCGGATAGTATCTTCATCTAACTGTCGCTGCTGAATATTGCCAGAGAGCAAATACTCACGAGCCATCAGATATTCAAAAATTCGGTCATATTTGAACCTGACCAGAAAAGCACCATCTTCCCGAACTATCTCAGAGAGGATTCCTTCATCAAGCAGGCGATTATAAGGTGTTCTGTAATCTGCACTCGACCATTTCAATGCGTGACCATTTGGGCACTTAAAGCGTATTTCTTTATTTTTATCCGGTAGCCATTTCCAGCTGCAATTTTCATTTTCACACACAAGCATTTCGGCTTCATCCAGTTTTTGCCAAATTAGTGTATTTTGTCCGCAATTTGGGCATAAAAATGGAAAATCAACCTGCTCATCGGGTAACCATCGCCAATGGCAAAACATATCAGCACATTGAATGGCATCACCTTTTTCCACCACAGGATTGGGCTCATATATAGCTTCAGTAAGCAGTTCATCCTGGCGGACAAATTCTTCAGGAACCGAATCCGTGCCGTGTTTCCACATCAGTTCTAATAACTGATGTATGATTTGCATATCTTTAGGACTGGGATTTCGATCGGTTGGACGGGTCAATTTTTTGGGATCTGTAGAAAAAATGTATTTCTCGTAAATTGTGGAGAGCGAATTCGGCTTGATGACTGATCTTTTTTTGTATGTTCCCCGATAGGCCTCTGTCAAAATATTCAGCAGGAAAGGATCTTTGCAAGTCTCTCTGATAAAAGGTGAAAGATTATAGAATCTAGTTTTGATAAAACGATTTGCTGCATATTTATCATAAGCTCTTTCCACATCGATATTATTAAATTGAGAAAGGCGGACGAATGGGACCTCATCCTGACCGGAAGATTCTGCAATATCTGGATAGATAATATCAAATGGAAAATCGATTCCTTTAGCAATCGTATCCCACATCACAACACGGCAGGTTACCAGAATTTTAAGAAAATTACTACGATTCTTTTTTGCGAAATTAACGATGAATTTCAGCAATTCATTGGGATTGTCGCTTTCGTTTATCCCGTCGATCATGATTATATAATTGCCATCTTTGGGTTTATCACTATTTGCCAGTTTCAGAAACATATCTTCTAATTTGTTTCCGGGATAAGAGAAAGTGCTCAAAAAGCTGTTATAAGCATCGGATGCAGTTATGGCGCTGCCCTTCAGGTAAAACAGAATATCTGCCGTATCTCTGACCTGTTGATTGACTTTTTTGAAATAATCAATTGCAATTTTCTGACAAAAAGTCGTTTTACCGGAACCTGATTCTGCCAGAATAAAGGAAAGCCCCGTTTCTTTTTTGCTGATGAATTTATTGTAGTGCTGGTGGATCTCGTATCGATCAATAAATAAAGATTCAAATTCTTTAAGATCGAATTTACCGCCGTTTGAGTCAAATATCTCACGATATAGATTGAGGATGGAAGCGGTTTGATACCTATGCCAATCATCATCTTTTTGATGCTGCATTTGTGCTTTTAGAAGCTTCAGATGAGATTTTACACTTTCGAAATTATCCATAGCATTTTTCAAATCAACCACAGTTTGCTTAATCTGCTGCGTGATTTGATCATTGCCAGTAAGTCCCTTGTAAGCTGTTTGTAAGGTTTGAGTACCAGATATTATATGTTCTTCCAGTTTTCCTACAATCTCATTGGTCGTATCTACTTTTTCTCCGACCGATTCAAACTCGCTAAGACGTTCTTTCAAAATTGCACCAACTGCTTTGATATTATCTATGTATTCTGATTCAAAGTTATAAAAATTACCGAGAAGATATTTAATGCTCTTGCCTTTAAGTGTTTCATAAAGCAGCATTTCTTCTTTAGACCATTCGTCTTTCTGAGAATAGATAATAAAATATTCCAACGTCAGCTTTTCCTTATTTTCATTCTCTATATAAAATCTATTTTCTTCATGCAATAAGGGGTAATTTCTAAAGAATTTAATTTCATTGATGTAAGCTATAAGATTTGGGAAATATTCTTGGATCATCTTGTCTGCAGTTTCGCTGTCTAGCCAGATATCGGAATGAACATAATCATTTCGTAGAGGAATCATTTTATTATCAATCCATTTAGCTACATTGCTCAACTTCTTTTGGTTTTTCCAATAGAGTGAAATCAATTCCGGCACGAAGAGCTTTATATCGTTGTGCATAGCTAATCTGGTGATCTCTCTAAGGCAAAACTGCCAATGTCCCATACTCATCCCCTTGAGATTAACATATAAAAAATTATCTATCATCTTTGTTAGTTTGGCATCGGGGAGTTTATTTTGCCGTAGAAGTGATAGATAGTCTGAGATGATGATCAAACCAGTATATTTGAAAGTACTGGCGAAAAGCTTGATCATCTCTCGGAATGCCCGGTCCGGTTCCTTTTTATCATAGATTTCAACGAATACTTCCATTAGGCGAGCTATTGGATAGGGATCATTTTTAATTATATCCGATATTAGCTCCTGATTCCTTAGTTCGCGCGAAAAATCAAGTTTTACTTTATCCATATTATATTCCTGTAGGTTTTATTTCTATTTTGATCGGATTGTGGTCGGAATAGCGAAACTGTTGATTAAAACCTTGCACGCTGAGTAATTCCAGATTGGGTGATAACAAAAATCCATCAATGATGCAGGTATAATTTTCATTTATGATATAGGAGTGTTCCAAGGTGCGGACTGTTGGTACATTTTCATCCAGAGCCCACTGCCAACCATTAGGCGTAAAATCTTCCGGTAAATTATGTATCCAAAACAGAAACTTTTCTTCTGTTGTAGTAGGAAAGTCAGTTTTAATAAGGCGGTGATTCCAATCTCCCCCCACTACCACATAGTTGCCTTTTTTATATTCTTCAAGCATGAAACTTTGCAGTTTGGACAATTGTTTTTTCCGGACCAAGCCCCCTTCATCAAAAGCTGCCAGATGTAAGTCGGCTACTACTAACTGTTTTTCTGTCTCCGGCAGATCATATCTCGATACTATGAAATTGTATCTCTGTTTAAATACTCCAAGCAAACCTTTGTCTTCGAGAGGTAAATTGCAGCGAATTGCTTCTACCGGTTGTAAATTAGAAATTACAGCATTCCCGGTTATCAGTCTTCCAATAATTGGAAACCAGGGAATTTTAACTGTGGGTGAGTGAACTCGATTATAATTTGGCAAAGCATTAATGAGCATCTGCCAGAGATCAAGGTTGTAGGTCAAGCGTGACCTTTTGGAGACTTCTTGGAGTAAAAAAATATTTACAGGATTTTGCTGAATAAAATTAGTAATATTGGTCATATTCTTGGCAACGATAGCTTTTGAAGGCGGTAAAATGCTTTTTCCACCATCTGCGATAAAATTTGATTCTTCCCCTAAACCCCCATAACCAAGATTCCAGGTCATGATCGTGATCAATTGACCTTGCTTTATTGATTCTTCGGAATTAATTATCATCGGCAAGCTGCCTTCAGTTGGCTTAAAACTTGATACAGTTATTTTAAGAGCCACAATCCAGCCAAATATTACTAATAGAATAATGATGATTGGGATTATTATTATCATAGTTTTTTTGTATTTCATTTTAATACTTTTTTTAATAGTATTGGATGCTATTTCAAAATAATGCTTAATCCTTTCTTTGTAACTATCAAACTTTTACCATTCCCCCTTTTCATAGGAATCTTAAATTTCTTTTTCATATTTTTATCTAACTTGGTTTTTTGTTCCACTTTTTCCTGCGGATACTTATTTATGAAATGATAAGATTAATGTCAAATGAAAGTTATAATTAACTAGCAATTGATACGGACTTGATTTTCATTAATTTCTTCACTTCTTAATCTTACTCACAGCTCTCTGTGGTCTCTGTGGTTTTATTCATTTTTAACTGTAAAATCATATTCACTCCAAGCAGGCACACTAGAACTATTATACTGCTCCTTATTCCAAGTATTGGAAAAAGCACCACTCCGATAATAAGCCCCCCGACCATAGAACCAAGACTATCAAGAAAATAAAAAGTGCTCCCACTCTCTATTTGCTCGATTTTATATTTTGTTTCGAGCAGTTTTGCAAGAATGCTTCCTTCAAGAAATGCAAAGATCAGGTTGCAGATAAGATAAATAATTGCGGGAAAAACATTTTCAAAAAACAGCCATACACTTCCAGCTAATATCAAATTAATACCATACAAAATATACAACGAGAGTTTCATTTTGTTTCGCAGCAAAAATCCGCCGGTCAATCCGATCATAAAAATCGAGGTAAACAGGAAGATCATATAATAAACATTTCCGTACTGCATCTGAAAGAGATTAAGCAACACGAGCTGCAACACGAAATTTACCAGACTGATCACAAAAACCTGCATATCGATAAGAGAATGAGAAATCCTGTTCAGCTTTGATGCACCAAAAGCAATTCCTATAATAACAAAAATACTGATCATAAATAATAATACGACATGCCTTTGCATCCATTGCATTGTGCTGTTAATATTCACATTGAGGATATTTGTCCATACTGAAATTGTAGAAAGATACGCTGCCGGATTCGAAATAGTATTGAGCTCTCCCCTGCCATCAATTGCATTGTGTATCTGCCCTATTCTCAACGGATTGCATTGCTCAAAAATACTCGTATCATTGAACCAGATAGATTGATAGTCCTGTGCGCGCTGCTGAAGCTCTGCCACGATATTTGTGATGGATATATCCTCACTTCCAATATAAATATTCTTTATTGAAGGTATAATGATCGAGTATGAAAAAACACCTGAAAAAGTTTTCCACACTGATGCATTTAGTTGGACAAGCTCGGGAGTCATGAAATTGGTTCCGCTGCTCAAGGTGATCGCCAGAACAGATGAACCATTCGAGAAATGGTCTCTTACCAGCTCAAAGAACTGCAATGTATAATACCTGTTCAAAAGCAATGAAGAAGGATCAGGCACATCGATAAAAATAATATCATACTTATTTGAAGAGCTTCTCAAGTAATGGATCGGATCATCTTGAATATAGTGCACATCCGGGTGTAGAGGGGCAAGAGCAATAATATTCTTGTCCATTTCAAGATAATCAACTTGTTCAATTGTATTATATTTCGTGATTTCAGGAATAAACCCGTTCAGCAATCCACCAATGAGAAGGATGTTCCGGGCATCGGGATTTTGTATCATCACATAATTTACCATTTGTTGGGCATAGAGTTCGTTATCGGTATGGGTAAAAAGTTCTCCATTCCAGTAATAATTCTGCTGTGCGTGACTTTGTGTTACATCAAGACGACCATACTTTGAATCCCGCGAAAGGATTAGTTCCTGCGGCTTATACTTCTTTGCATATAATTGTTGAAAGAATGTATCTACAAAAGGAATTGCTGCAAGAAATATAATAAGCGGAATAATTAAATATTTCTTTCGCTGTGCTATAAAAAGGATAATGAGATTAATAACTCCCAATACAACAAGCATCGTGATGTGCGATAGAAGGAAGATCAATAAAGCAAAAAGAACTCCTCCCAAAATAATGCCGATACTTTCCAGCACATACCCCTTGTGTACCGGTTCCGGCGCAGCTTTTATATATGAACACAACAATGGGAAAAGCGCTCCCAACACCAGACATCCCGGAGTGAGGATCAGAAGAGCAAGAAGAAAAATATTACCAAGCTCGAACATTTCACCGGAAACCACAGTAAGCAATCCTGCAAACAATTGTATGCCAAAAAATTGCAAGATCATCAAAAATGAAAGGAGCAGAAAACCCGTTTCTATGTAGCCCTTCAATTTATCTTTCTGCAAAAGATATTTTCCGATAAAACTCCCTATAGCGATCATAAAAAGCCACAGTGAGAGATATATCGCGTACACGATCTCGTTGCCGCGTACTTCGATAAGCAGCTCACGCAAAAGCACAGTCTGCCCGACGAGTGAGGTCATTCCAAGAGAAATAAAGAGCAGAAATTTCTTTCTCATTCGCCCTTGCTCTTAGAATTCCCCAAAAATTTCATACCCGCAAAATTTACATCTGCCATTAATGATGTTTTCTTCTTTCACAGTATAACCGGAACGGTCAATGATCTTCTTTCCGCAATTCGGACAAAATGTATCTTCTGCAATATATCCAACATTCCCAACATACACATATTTCAAGCTTTCCTCGAGTGCGATCTCATACGCCATTTCAAGAGTTTTGATCGGAGTGGCAGGTCGGTTTGTGAGTTTGTAATTTGGGAAGAATCTCGAAAAATGCAACGGGTATTCATCCCCTATCTCTTCCCGGATCCATATGCACATATCACGTATCATCTCAGGATCGTCATTGGCATCTGGAATGACAAGATTGGTGATCTCAAAAAATAGTCCTTCCTCTTTGCAGATCTCGATCGTTCTGAGAACCGGCTCAAGAGATCCAGTTGTGTAGGTCGAATAAAAATCTTCGGAATAACCTTTCAGGTCGATGTTTGCTGCATCCAGATATGGAATGAGCTTTCGCAGTGGTTCTTCATTAATGTATCCGCAGGTGACCCACACTGTTTTCAGCCCCTGCTCATGCGCACATTTTGCAATATCATACATATATTCATAGAAAATTGTGGGTTCTGTGTATGTAAATGCAATGCTCTCGCAGTTATAAAGTTTGGCGGTTTCAACGACCTGTTCGGGAGTGAGCTCATATGCCTGGACTTCATCGGGCTTTGACTGAGAAATCGTCCAATTCTGGCAGAAATTACACCGCAAGTTGCACCCGGCAGTAGCGAGTGAAAGTATATTTGATCCCGGATAAAAATGGTAGAGCGGTTTCTTCTCAATAGGATCAATATTTATGGATACAGGTCGGTTGTAAACAAGAGTATAAAGCGTACCGTCAATGTTCCGGCGGACTCCACACACGCCTGTTATTCCCTCGGACAATCTGCAATAATTCGGACAGAGATTACATTGTACAGCGCCGTTCTCGAGCTTTTCATAGAATTGTGCTTCCTTTAATAGCTCCACATCGCGAGCTGATGCGAGCAAAATTAATGCTAGTATAAACAATAAGGCAATGACCAAAAAAAATTTCATAAATTAATTCGACCAAATACTGTTTATTTGTCAATAAAATGAATCCCTTCGCTCGTCTTCCCCAAAAAGTAGATTTTTTTTGAGTATGTTATGATGGTGGAATGCATGTGTAAACAATCAAAATGAAATAGTACATTTCCCTAAGATAACATGGAAATTATCGTGAAGAAATATCGAAATGAAAGTGTATATGAGATACAATCCCGAGTCGTTCTTTTCACAACCAACTCGTGCTTATATATGATTTCACCCATTCCGCTATGTGGGTATTTTTATTGGCTGATTAAGGATAATCAGCCCTACATGTAGGGTCATTTACACAATATGGTTGATGGTTTTGTAGCGTGAATAGAGATAATAAATTTGTAATATCTTCTCAACTCGTTCCTAAGTTGCCAGACTATGTGAAAACGATTTCTTTAAGTTATAATTACCCCCATCCCTAACCCTTCCCCCTATCGAAGGGGAAGGGAAATGCCTACAGCAAATGAAGATAGATCCGTGGGTTGAGAAAATATTGAGCATTTCACTAGTTTTCGCACAGACCGACAACTTGGTAACCAGCAAAGATGTTTGTTGATTTTTTTCTGTGTCTCTGCTTGCTGCGTTGTAGCATAACGAAAACGGGTGGTGAAAGATTTTTTATATTTTATCGGAAAGCTGGAGTTATCAACCGTATCCTATGCGGTAAGATCTTCACATAGATATTTCGTTTATCCTTTATAAATGGTATTTCCCCATCAAGATAGAGCGGCAGGTCGCGCTGTGCTTCGATGAGAATTTCCTTGCCCCTATAGAGGTGAGCTGCAGGAAGTTCCGTATGTGTGCCCTTCACTGCTTTGGGAATGAATTTGAAGATTTTTCTTCTTGATAGTTTATCAATAATGCAAAAGTCAAATAATTCATCATCTATCTTGGCATCCGGAGTAAGATAAAATTTGCCTCCACAGCAAATGCCGTTTCCCACCGTAACAAAGAGTGCGTCTTTCGTAAAGGTCTCACCATTTATCGTGACAGTGACATAATAGCTGTCTTTTCGGATGAGGGCTTTCATCACTGCATACATATATCCTGGGAATCCACTCAGCCATTTATTTTTTGTGTAGGAAATTGCAACCTGCGCATCAAAGCCAACGCCAAGAGTATTAATGAAATAATAATCCTCGATCTGCCCGATATCCACAAGTTGCACATGATGTTCTTTTATGACTTGAATTATATCTCGTAATTTATGAGGAAGATCAAGATTCTTAGAAAAATCGTTGCCACCTCCGATAGGAATAATGCCAAGATTTATATTCTCAGGATATCCTGACTTCATAACGCCATTAACCACTTCGTTGATAGTGCCATCTCCTCCGGCTGCAATAATGTTTTCCACGCCTTGAATAACTGCTTCATGGGCAAAATCTATCGCCTGTCGGGAGCAGTTTGTCAGCACCATTTCGTAGGGCATGTTGAACTTCTTAAAATAGTGCTCGATCGTGCGGGCGCTCTTGAATGCTTTTCCTTTTGCTGCAAATGGGTTAAGAATTATTTTATACATTATTCTCCGTAAAATACCACGTTTCGGAATTTGTAGAAACTAAACCGGTATATCAATTTTTTTGACAATCACCTATCAGTTCAGGAATTTTCCTAAAAAGTTCTTTTACACCTTCGATATCTTTTCCGCCAGCCATCGCCATATCGGGTTTTCCGCCGCCTTTTCCACCAATCAATGCAGCAGCGCGGTTCACGATTTTGCCTGCATGGAAATTTGTAGTGAGATCCTCTGTGACAATACAGATAAGGGATATTTTATCATCAAATTGTGTGCCGAGTAAACCAATGCCAGATCCGATTTTCTGCCTGAGCATATCCGCCGCTTCTTTAAGCTGATGAATGTCTTTGATATCGAGTAATCCTGATACTACGGAAATGCTGTCGATCGTCTGTTTGCTGTTGATCAATTGAGCGATAACGTCTTTTAAATTTGCCCTTTCAAGTTCTTCAAGGTGTTTTCTTAATTCTTTATTATCATTGTGTAATTTATCGATCTTCTCAGGAACCTCAGAAAATTTCGTATTCAACTGCTGCTGGAGCACATGCAGGATAAGTTCGTGCTGTTTTACAAATTCAAAGGCATATAATCCGGTCACCGCTTCGATCCTGCGAACACCTGCCGCAATTGAGCTTTCAGATACTATTTTGAAGAATCCGATATCCCCGGTGCGCTGGCTGTGAAGACCTCCGCAGAGTTCCATCGAGTAATCCCCGATT
>Ga0222684_1000158_pt1 | contig 17043 bp, 12 predicted proteins | sample AntAcemetage1075_FD_181150 | JGI IMG/M metagenome (GOLD analysis project Ga0222684, IMG submission 181150) | Saline water microbial communities from Ace Lake, Antarctica - #1075 | ecosystem: Environmental > Aquatic > Non-marine Saline and Alkaline > Saline | place: Antarctica: Ace Lake...
CAGTGTTTTTGAGAACACGGGAACGGCTACTGTGATCCTTGAAGAAGATACTACTATCTCAATGGCGAACACTGGATTCGAGAAACTCAGCGGATATCTCAGAGAAGAAATAGAGGGCAGGAAGAAGTGGACGGAGTTTGTAACCAGTGAAGACCTGGAAAGGATGAAGGAATATGCCACTGAAAGGAGAAAAAATGGGGGCAAGGCTCCAACGAAATACGAATTTAGCTTTATTGACAGGCAGGGAAATATAAAAAATGTATTCCATATGACAGGCATGGTCCCGGGAACCAGAAAGAGCGTTGCCTCACTGATGGACATCACCGACCGCAAAAAGGCCGAGGAGGAAATCAAACGTTCCCTCTGTGAGAAAGAGACCCTCCTTACCGAGATCCATCACAGGGTCAAGAACAACATGCAGATAGTTTCCAGCCTTCTCTCCCTCCAGTCCAAAGATATAGAAGATGAAAGAGCCCTTTCACTGATCAAAAACTGCGAGGATCGAATCAGGTCCATGTCACTTGTCCATGAGAAACTCTATCTCTCAAAAGACCTATCCAGTATCGACTTTCATGATTATATGGAAGACCTGTCAGCCCGACTGTTCCAGATTCACAGAGTGGATTCAAGGGTTGTAAGCTTCTCATCACAGATAAAAGATGTTTCCTTCAATATCGAGACGGCAATACCACTGGGACTTATCATAAATGAACTTATCTCAAACGCGCTGAAACACGCCTTCCCCGAAGGTAAAAAGGGAAGCATTGCCGTAGAACTCACACAAGACAAGAAGACAGAAGAATACATACTGACCGTCACAGACGACGGCATCGGTTTTCCTGAAGTGACAGACTACAGAAACACGGAAACTTTCGGCCTGCAGCTGGCGAATATGCTCACCGCCGAGCAGCTTCACGGCACTATGGAACTTGACAGAACCAAAGGCACATCATTCAGGATCGTATTTAAGGAACAGAAATACAGGAAGAGGATATGAAAATGGGGTGAAAACAATGGATGAAAAAGCAAAGATACTGATCGTTGAGGATGAACGGATCATCGCCCTGGAAATGAGGCGCAAGCTGGAGTCCATGGGATACGATGTTTCTGCTATTGTCTCTTCGGGAGAAGAGGCCGTCAGAAAGGCCGAAGAACTGCACCCGGATCTGGTTCTGATGGACATCATCCTGCAGGGAGAAATGGACGGCGTGGAGGCGGCCGGTCAGATCCATGCCCGTTTCGATATTCCTGTTGTGTACGTCACCGCCAATGTCAGTGATGCCCGACTGGAAGATATCACGTGCTCGGAACCCTTCGGCTGTCTGTTCAAGCCCTTCGAGGACATGGAACTGCAAGCCGCCGTAAAGATGGCCCTGTATAAATATAAGATGGGGAAGGAACTGAAGAAAAGCGAGGAACGATTCAAGCACCTTGTCAAGAACTCCAATGATATGATTGTCATACTTGACGAGAACGGGAAAGAGACTTATATAAGCGATTCTGTTGAACACATCACGGGGTTTTCTCCGGAAGAGGTGTTAAATCATTCTGGTTTTGGATTCTTACATCCCGATGATGTTGATCACATGTCGAAAAGTTTATCAAAACTGCTCAAATTACCGGGAGGAACCATCCAGGCCGAATACAGGCATAGACGGAAAGATGGAAGTTGGCTTCATTTAGAAGCCATAGGCACCAACTATCTGCATAAACCGTCAATAAAGGGAATCATCCTCAATATTCGCGATATCACCGACCGCAAACAGGCGGAGAAAGCCTTACGCGATTCCGAGAAGAATTACCGCACACTTGCCGAGACGATAAACGACGTAACTTTTGTTTTAGACCTGGAGGGAAAATTTACTTACGTCAGTCCTGTTGCAGAAAAATTAACAGGTTATTCCTGGCAGGACTTCCTCGGACGCCCTTCCACGGAATTTATTGCTCCTGAATACGTGGAATCAACGGTTGACCGTTTCAAAAAGGGTCTTGGCGGAAGCGAGATCCCTCTTTATGAAATTGAAATGAAACATAAAGATGGAGGAACTGTTCCGGTAGAACTGAATGTAACCTCGCTTCTGGATGCCACGGGAAAGACAACAGGCAGAATCGGGGTTGCCCGCGACATCACCGACCGCAAGAAAGCGGAGGAATCATTAAGAAAAAGCGAGGAGAGATTCCGCACCATCATTGAGACCATGGAAGATGGTTACTATGAAGTCGGTCTTGCCGGGAGGTTCACCTTTTTCAACGAGGCAATGCGCGGAATATTAGGATTTTCAGCGAATGAACTCATTGGAATGAGCAACCTCGAATATACATCCCCCGAAACCTCAAAGAGGTTAATCAAGACATTTAACAAGGTTTACCGGACGGGGAAATATGCCGATGCAAAGGATTACGAATTAATCAGAAAAGATGGCACTAAAAGGATTGTTGAGTTTAATGCATCCCTGATAAGAGACGAAAGTGGCAACCCCGCCGGTTTCCGCGGCATTGCCCGCGATGTGAGCAGCCGCAAAGAGATGGAGGCATCACTGACCGAAAACGAGGAGAGGTACCGCAACCTTGTGGAGAATATGAGCGAGGTCATTTTTTCCACCGATGACAAAGGTGCCCTGACCTATGTAAGTCCTGCCACCGAACAGATGACCGGTTTCAAACCCCATGAGATTACCGGAAGGCCCTTGTTCGAATTCCTCCATCCGGCGGATATCCCCCGCATCACCGAGCAATTCAAAGGCATCATCTCCGGAATCAGTCGGCCGGAAGAATACAGATTATTAACAAAACAAGGTGAATTCTTCTGGGTCAATACGCACGCCCAGCCCATCTACGAAAATAAACGTGTCATCGGTTTACAGGGAGTATTAACCAACATCACCGACCGCAAGCAGGCCGAAGAAGAAATAAAGAACCACCAGGAACACCTCGCCCTCATCAACCAGATCCTCCGCCACGACCTGACCAATGACCTCGTCGTCATACAGAGCGCCATCAATCTCTACAACAAATCCCCCGAAGAGGAACTCCTGAAAGAGATCTCCTCCCGTACGAAAAAGAGCATCGAGCTGATCAACAGGATGAGAGAGCTTGAAACCTTCATCTCACGCCACAGGGAACTTCAGATACACGATATGAGAAACACGATAGATGAAGTCATTAAAAACTATCCATTCATAGACTTTGACATCAAAGGCAAGGCCCGGGTAATGGCCGATGATTCTATTGCTTCTGTTATAGACAACATCATAAGAAATGCCGTCATTCACGGAAAGGCCGACAAAATCACAATAACCACAGGCAAAGAAAGAGATATGTGCGAGGTGCGCATTGCCGATAACGGAACAGGCATTCCCGATGATATAAAGAAAAAGATATTTGAAGAGGGATTCAAATATGGAGATACAGGCAACACCGGCATCGGTCTCCACATTGTGGAAAAGGCCATGGAGAGTTATGGCGGCTATGCCTGGGTGGAAGACAACGAGCCGAAGGGCGCAGTCTTTGCCTTGAGATTCAGGATGGTGAAGTGATCAGGGTCGGGGGTCGGGGAGTAGCGTGGGGCCTCTGTGCCCCACAGATATGTTGCCCGCAGAGGGGCAACGCTACGGGAAACTGGAAACTAAGCACGTTATGCGTTGCGGGTTGCGGGGAAATGATGATGGAGGAGTCTATCAATACTTTTAATGGCAACAATATCAAGGAATCTGTCGAGGCAAAAAAAAGTCTCAACGATTGAAGCTCCCCGCCGCAAGTAGCGCGGAATGCGCTCGCTGTTCAATTCAACCGCATAAAAAAGAAACTCCTTTCCACACGTATCCGGGAACCCAAGGAAACAGCGCGTACCTCCCACAAAATCTCCCGAGAACCGGCTGAGACCTTGCAGTCATTATGACTGTGAATATTGAAGGAATCAGCTCCACGATGCTATGAAGTAATCGGGGCTCCGTTTTTAATCACCTCTTCGGCAGCAGTTAATTTGAGGAAATCCGGCGTTCACTTTCCAGGGCGCTTTTTTGTTGAAAACTGGCCTGCTAAATGATAGCTATTTGAATCTTTTGTGTCTGTACCACCCCATACCCTTAGAAATATGATATGCATAAAGATGGGTTCGAAAAGACATTAGAAGAGATATTCCGGGAAAGGGCTGACGTTCTTTATCGTACGGGTGAAGCGCTCTCCAATGCCCTCCGAAAAGAAAAAGTTTGGACAGAGCTCATGCGCAGGTATAGTAAGAAAAGAACCCAGATGATCAATAACCACCTCATGGCAAGGGGTATTACTGATGAAAGAGTCCTGAAAACTATGGGAACGCTCCCAAGACATCTCTTTATAGATGAAGGCCTCCAGGACCAGGCCTATTCCGATAACCCTCTCCCCATAGGTTCCAGACAGACCATCTCTCAACCTTACATCGTGGGACTCATGACCGAAGCGCTTGAACTGAGGGGAACCGAAAAGGTACTGGAGATAGGAACGGGCTGCGGATATCAGACAGCTATCCTGGCGGAGATGGCGGAGATGGTATTTTCCATTGAGAGGATAGCGTCTCTCGCTTTCAGGGCGCAAAGAACACTGGATTCGCTCCACTACCACAACATATTGATCAGGGTCGGAGACGGAACGTATGGATGGAGCGAAGAATCCCCGTTCGACGCGATTATAGTCACTGCCGGCGCTCCGGAAATCCCCGAAACCTTCAAGAAACAACTGGCCGTCGGAGGAAAACTTGTCATCCCCGTCGGCGGCCGGAGCTCACAGGCATTGTTGAAGGTCACTCGCCTGTCGGAAGAACCGGATGACATAAAAACAGAAGACGTCTGCGGGTGTCGCTTTGTTGACCTGATTGGAGAACACGGGTGGAAGGATTAACATAGGGAATGCTTAGAAAATTATACGACTGGGTTCTTCACTGGGCTGAAACACCCTATGGATCATGGGCGCTGTTTCTGCTCGCATTTGCGGAATCGAGTTTTTTCCCTGTACCACCCGATGTCCTGCTGATAGCCTTGGCAATATCCATTCCTGCCAAAGCATTCAGATATGCATTGATATGTTCTCTGGGATCACTTCTGGGAGGTGTTGCCGGATATATGATCGGGTACCAGTTTATGGATCTGGTCGGATTTCGTATAGTCGACTTCTATGGTTTCGCGGAGCAATACCAGGCTGTGGGCAACCTGTACAACAGATACAACGCGTGGGCCGTTGGGATAGCCGGTTTTACACCTATTCCCTATAAGGTCTTCACCATATCGGCAGGCGCGTTCAAGATAAATTTTGTAATTTTCGTCATCGCTTCAGCCATAAGCCGGTCCGCGAGGTTTTTTCTTGTAGGGTGGCTGATATATAAATTTGGTCCAGGAATCAGACTGTTTATAGACCGTTATTTTAACGTCCTGGCCTTTGTCTTCGTGGCGCTCCTTATCGGAGGTTTCATATTAGTTAAGTATCTTTTATAGGATGGGGTCCTGTGTTACGCGATAAAAAAACACCTTTTATATTCCTCTTTATTCTGTTGTTCATCACTGGCTGCGCAACCACATCCAGGACGAGCGGCGTTTATCACATGGTGAAAAAAGGTGAAACCCTGTGGAAAATATCCCAGGCATACAATTGCGATCCCGCCAAACTTGCCGAGGCGAACAACCTGCCTGACAACCACATCGAAGCAGGGAGCATAATATTTATCCCCGATGCCGCAAGTACGATTTCCATCAAACCCGGCACGACATCATCACACAAGGCAGATGATACGACAAAGAAGGAATCTCCCAAGATTGTTCAAAAAAACAGGGCGCCTGCCTCCAGAGATGTACCACAGAAGAGTGCACCCAAATCCTACAGGCCCCATTTTATATGGCCGGCAGAGGGTAAGGTATTCTCAAAGTTCGGCATATACAAAGGAATGCGACATAATGGAATCAAGGTAAACGGAAAGGAGGGAATGCCCGTTCTTGCCTCCACGGGTGGAACTGTAATACATTCCGCGCCCATCAAATATTATGGAGAAACCATAGTTATAAAATACAACAGCACCTACTCAACGGTTTACTCCAACTTAAAGAAAAGGACGGTACAAACTGGACACACCGTCAAAAAAGGGGACACGATAGGACTTATGGGAAAAGAAGAGAAGACCGGAAAATCATATCTGTACTTTGAAATACGATACAAAAACAGGGCAAAGAATCCCCTCTATTATCTGCCCAAAAAGAAATGAGGAGAAACGGGAAACAATGAAACTAAACAATGACATCTATGCTTACGAGTGGACGAATCCGTTTGAAAACAACTGTAACAGCTTTTTCATAGGAGGGAACGTTCAGGCACTTATAGATCCGGGTTTAAAGCTGTTTCTCCCCGATCTTCTGAAAAAAATGGAAGCGGACGGGATAGATCTGAAGAATATTAAATATGTAATAAACACCCATTCACACCCTGATCACTTTGAGGCATCCGAGGCCTTCGATGACGACAAAAATATAAAGATAGGATTACACCAAGACGGGATGGATTTCCTGGATGATATAGGTGGCCAGATGTATGGGCTGTTCGGATTAGATGCCCCGAAAGTCCACATAGACATGGTGCTGGAGGAAGGACCCATCAAACTCGGGGATGAAGATTTTGAGATACTGCATGTACCCGGCCACTCGCCGGGATCGATCGCCCTGTACTGGCCTTCGAGAAAGGCTCTCTTCCCCGGAGATGTAATATTCAATCAGAATGTTGGAAGAACAGATTTTCCCGGAGGTGACGGTGCCCTTCTTAAAAAAAGTATCCTGACACTATCAGGGCTTGATGCCGACTGGCTCTTCCCTGGCCATATGGAAGTCATCACTGGGAAGGAGAACGTAAAGCGCAACTTCCAGTTTGTAATAGAGCGCGTCTTTCCCTACATATAAGAAAGTTATACACCACCGGATTTTATTAAAAGTTTTAGATCTGTCTGCGGAAAAATCTGAAGGAAATAAGGATTAAAAGACTCTGAAATGAAAGGAAAAACCTGATGAACAAGAAAGATTCCTTTTATCCCGACTGGTATGAAGGCATTCCTCCAGCCAAATCGTACAGGACTATCCTTAAGTGGGGCGGCATGGACAAGTTCAAGCATCCGAACAGGGGACTGTATAAACTGATAAAAGAGACCTTCGACATGACGGACGAGGATTTCAGGGCGCCGCATGACATGGGTCTGGAAGAAGTATCTTTCGATGTATCCTCAACATTATCCCGGGAGAATATCGATACTTTTAAGAAAATCGTCGGAGATGAAAACGTCAGAACTGACGATTTCTCGCGGCTCGAAGTCGCATACGGCAAGACCACGTATGATGCATTCAGGCTCAGAGAAGGAATCGTGGAGAATCTCCCCGGTGCGGTGATCCACCCAAGGAATAAGAAAGATATTTCGGAAATAGTGAAATACTGCAACGGGGAGAAGATATCTGTATATGTCTTCGGAGGTGGTTCATCGGTTACAAGGGGATTTGAGTGCATGCGGGCAGGAATCACACTTGACATGAGAACTCACATGAAGCGCATATTGAAGTTAAGCGAGGAGAATCACACAGTTACGGTAGAGCCGGGGATCTTCGGACCGGATCTGGAAAACGCCCTGAACAATGCTCCACAGGAGTTCGGCGCGGAAAGGTCCTATACCTGTGGGCACTTTCCGCAATCCTTTGAATATTCTTCAGTCGGGGGATGGGTGGTTACAAGGGGGGCCGGTCAGAACTCCACCTATTACGGCAAGATAGAAGATATGGTTGTATGTCAGGAATATGTCACTCCCATAGGAACAATAAAAACAGGGGAATATCCCGCGTCCTCGACCGGTCCTTCCATCGACCAGATAATGATAGGAAGCGAGGGAACCTATGGAGTCCTTGTCTCCGTGACGCTGAAAGTGCGCCATTATAATCCCGGAAACACCAGGCGTTTCAGCTTTATCTTCAAAAACTGGGGTGACGCTATCAACGCGGCGAGGGAGGTAATGCAGGGAGAATTCGGCTACCCCTCAGCGTTCAGAGTGTCCGATCCTGAAGAAACAGACGTGGCCATGAAGCTCTATGGCATAGAAGGTACCATTATTGACAGGATACTGAAACTGCGCGGATATAAATCAGGAGAAAAATGCATCCTCCTGGGAACCGCCGACGGCAGTAGGGGGATCACCAGACTTGTAAAACATAATGTCCGTAAAATATGCAAGAGATATGGGGCAATGTATACAACGGGTCTCGTCGCCAGAAAATGGGAGCATGGAAGATTCACCGATCCTTACATGAGGGAAGACCTGCATGATTTCGGTGTTATCATAGATACGCTTGAATGTGCCGTCAACTGGGAACAGCTCAAACATGTTCATAAATATGTCAGGGAATATTGCAAGAGCAGGCCTCGAACGGTCTGCATGACACATTGCTCTCATTTTTACCCGCAGGGAACCAATCTTTATTTCATATTCATCGGAAAGATGGACAAAGATGAATTCGTGGATTATCACAAGGGGGTTCTCGATGCTATTCAGAGATCAGGAGCCGCCATGAGTCATCATCACGGGATGGGAAAACTGTTCGCCCCATGGCTGGAAGGCCAGATTGGAAAGAATGAGTTAAACGTATTTAAAGCGCTGAAAAAACATTTTGATCCCAACAATATCATGAATCCCGGAGGAACACTCGCGCTGGACATGCCTGATTCCGAAAAAAGGTTTACGAAGAAGGATTAGGCTGCAGGCCTATTTATGATTCTGTTGATTTATGAGGATTTTCGTTCAAGATCAAGGCATGCGAAAAAAATAGCCGCAGGTGCCCCGCAGGAAATGCCCTTGGGGTGCATATAGTTGATATTCCGAGGATTATTTTTTGAGCATAACGCAGAGATTGGGCGAAAAGACCATTAATCAACAGAATCATTTATCCGGGTCCACAAGCCCCTTAACAAACCATCTCTGCATGAAGAGAACCACAAGAATCGGCGGCAGCATCACGAGCAGTGAACCAGCAAGAGCGACATTCCAGTAAGGCAGGTCATCCGCCGCTGGAATCAGGTGCTGAAGACCGATAACGGCTGTCATCATCTTCGGGTTTGTCGTAATAAGCAGAGGCCAGAGATACTGGTTCCATCCATAGACAAATTCAATGACGACAAGCGCGGCAATATTGGTCTTGGAAAGAGGAAGAAGAATCTTCCTGAAAAAGGTCATGGCAGAAGCCCCATCCATCTTAGCCGCCTCGCAGAGTTCCTCGGGAATTGTGAGGAAGAACTGCCGGAAAAGAAAGGTGCAGGTCGCCGAGGCGACGAGGGGCAGGATAAGACCCGTGTAGCTGTCCAGGATGCTCCACTCGAGTGTCACCACTATATCGTGGCCAGCTATCCAGGTCACGACACCGTCCAGATTCAGGACGGCCCACAGCTTTTGAAAGGGACCCATCAGATTCGCGGCCATCTCGTAGGTGGGAAGGATTCTTACTTCCACCGGAAGCATCAGCGTACAGAAGACCGAGACAAAAGCCAGGGTCCTGAAACGGTAATCGAAGTAAACTATCGAGAACGCGCCCAGCAGGGAGACGCTGATCTTGCCAAGGGTGATACCCGACGCCATAATGAATGAATTCAACAGGTTCGTTCCCAGGTTACCTTCCACCCAGGCCCTCTTAATGTTCACCCAGAACTGATCTCCCGGAATCAGCGGCATTGGAATCCTGCACACATCCTCAATGGGAAGCGTTGCGGCGATTATGGCATAAATAACCGGAAAGCCGACAATAATAATCCCCGTGATCAAAAAGATGTATGTAAGTGTATCCAGAATCGGTGTTTTCTCAACCATTAACTGTTATCCCGCGTATTGAACCTTTTTTTCCACATACTTGAATTGAAAAAGCGTAACCGCAATTATCAGGGTCATCAACACGATAGACTGTGCTGCCGACCCCCCCATATTCAGGCCTATGAACCCGTCCTGATAGACCTTGTACACCAGTATATTCGTAGCTCCTCCGGGTCCACCCTGCGTCATCATATGAACAACACCGAAGGTCTCGAAAAATGAATAGATGATGTTCATGACCGTAACGAAAAACAGCGTCGGCGACAGGAGCGGAACAGTTATAGTCCAGAAACGTCTGAAGGGACTGGCCCCATCTATTGCCGCCGCCTCGATGAGGGATTTAGGAATAGCCTGAAGCCCGGCGATAAAAAATACAAAATTATAACTGATCTGCTTCCAAGCGCTTGCCATGATTATCATAAACATTGCGTCAGATCCCCTTAAAACAGGGTTCCAGTCAACACCGAACCAGCGCTTGATCGCGAGAGCGATAACCCCATATGAAGGGTGAAGCAGGAAGAGCCACAGGATACCAGAGATTGCCGGCGCCACGGCATAGGGCCATATAAGAAGAGTCCTCACAACAGCCTTTGCCTTCAGCGCCCTGTTTGCCATCGTGGCAACAAAAAGACCTGTGGATATGGATACTGTCGCGACAGACATACTGAAAAAAAGCGTGATCCCTATGGATTTAAGATAGAGTGGATCGGTAAAGAGTGCTGTAAAGTTCGTAAACCAGATGAAGGTGCTGTGCTGTCCGAACGGATCGCTTCGCATTAGCGACTGCACCAGGCCCTGGGCGGCAGGCCAGTAGAAAAAAGCGAGCGTCACCACGATCTGTGGAAGTATTAACAGATAAGGTAGTGTTCTTGAGGAAAAAACAGATCTCTTTATCATTGTTTCGCTCTTCGCAAAACAACGCTTCCCCCACATGCTGGGGAAGCGTTGCCCATGTCTGGAGTTTTAAAGTTGCTGCTTACTGATAGATTTTCTCAAATTCCCGAAGCTGTTTATTGCTCCGTTTAACCGCACTGTCCATGGCCTCTTGCGGCGTCTTGGTATCGTTCCAGACAAGTTCCAGTTCTTCATTGATGATATTACGAATCTGGATAAAATAACCGAGACGGAGACCGCGTGAAACCTTTGTCGGCACCTTGCGTGTCAGCTGTTTGATACCAACCTCCTGATAGGGTTGCTCATTGTAATAACCATCTTTCTTCAGTTGATCATAGGCCGCAAGAGTGATCGGGAAATACCCGGTTTGCTTGTGCCAGTATATCTGCATATCCTGCCTGCCCAGATGTTTCATGAATGCCGCAACGCCCTTATAGTCCTCCTTGTCATGACCATTGAATACCCACAGAGAAGCTCCACCGATAATGCTGTTCTGGGGCTCTTTCATCCAGGATTCCACGGGCATGGGTGCGACGTCCCACTTGAAATCTTTGACGGCTTTCTTAAGTTTTGCGATGCCGCTGATGGAATCGATATAAACACCCGCGTTTTGAGCGATGAACTCGGCCTTCGGTCCCTGGAACTTCTGGCCCCCGTAGAAGAAACGTCCATCTTTCATCCATTCCTTCAGCATGGCTACATGCTTGACAACCGTCGGATTGTTGATAAGGAGCTCACAATCAAGTCCCTCGTAACCGTTCGACTTTGAGGCAAAGGCGATATTGTGGATAGCGCTGTAGTTTTCCACCTGTGTCCAAGACTGCCAGCCCGTGACCATTCCACCGGGTACACCGGACTTTACCAGTTTCGCCGTAATCTCACCCAGTTCATCCCATGTGACAGGTTTTGTCTTGTCAAGCATCGGGAGACCGGCTTTTTTGAAAAGGTCGACGTTGTAATACATAACGGGCGTAGATGAATTGAATGGCATGGACATCAGATCACCATTCGCGTTCATGTAGTAGGAAAGTACCGGCTGGAGATAACCCTTCCAGTTGATGTTGTATTCCTCATCATTCATAAGTTTGTACACGGGGTAGATGGCGCCGGAGAGCATCATCGTCTGTGTACCTACCTCGAAAGACTGGAGGAGGTGTGGCTGTTTCTTTGCCCGGTAGGCTGCCACACCGGCATTGACGGTCTCATCATAATTTCCCTTGTAGGTGCCGACTACTTTATAGTCGGGCTGGGAATCGTTAAATGCTTTAATCATGTTATCGACCACTTTGCCCCGGGCACCCTTCATCGCGTGCCACCAGTTAATAGTGATCGGTTCAGCCATCACCTGACCGGCCAGGAAAACCAGCGATGCCGCAACTGCAATAGCCATCAACAGCTTACGTGCTTTCATAATAACGCCTCCTATAATTTAAGTGTTTTCGATTAATGCCCGGATTACTTTCCCCTTTCCGGACACGCCAGTAAAAAAAGCATATGAACACATGGCAGTGTAAAGACAATTAATAGGTGAGTCAAGAAGTATGTTGCAGCAAAATTTACTTTCTATTGATCTTTTTAAAAAACCCGAAGAATCACCACCATCTATTACTTGACGAAACCGCCTGTTTGTAATATTCAACTCGTGGTCATACTTAAATGTGAAAGGTAACAGTTCATCATCATGTCAGATGTAACCCTGAAAGATGTAGTAAAAAGATTCGGCAAAGTAGAAGTCGTCCACGGGGTCGATCTTAGGATAGAAGGAAACGAGTTCGTCGTCCTGGTAGGACCCTCAGGATGCGGGAAGTCCACGATACTGCGGATGATTGCCGGGCTTGAAAAGATCACAGAGGGAGAAATTCTGATCGGCGGGAAAGTTGTGAATGACGTGGCCCCCAAGGACCGGGGAATTGCCATGGTGTTTCAGAACTACGCGCTTTACCCACACATGAATGTATTCGACAACATGTCCTTCGGTCTGAAGATCAACAAGATGCCAAAAGATGAAATCGAAAAACGCGTGAAGGAAATCGCTGACATGCTGGAGTTGGAGGAACTGCTTCACAGAAAACCATTTGAACTTTCCGGTGGCCAGCGCCAGAGGGTTGCCATGGGAAGGGCCATGGTCAGGAAACCATCCATCTTCCTCTTTGACGAACCCCTTTCCAATCTGGATGCCAAACTGCGAACCCAGATGCGTACTGAGATGAAACTTCTGCATCAGAAAGTAAAATCCACTATTATATATGTTACCCACGATCAGGTGGAGGCCATGACCCTGGCCGACAGAATTGTTGTGATGAACGATGGATACATCGAGCAGGTAGGCGAACCAATAGAACTGTTCGAAAAACCGTCAAATATATTCGTGGCAGGTTTCATCGGCAGTCCGCCCATGAACCTGATACCCGCCAAAATCGGAGGCTCAGGAGAAAAGTTAGAACTCGATTTTTCCGGAGGCTTGAAGATCCCCATTCCCGAAAGACCGGACAGCGAAATCAGGAACGGCATGGAAGTAGTCATGGGGCTTCGCACAGAAGATCTGACAATCGACAACGGCGACCATGTTAATCTGCCTGAAAATTGGAAAGTTAAAGGGACCGTCGAGGTAGTTGAACCCTTGGGCGGAGAAACAAATATGCACATGGATATTCAGGGGGTAAAGCTGATAGCGAGGAGTGAGGGAAGAAGAATCATACGTGTCGGAGAAGAAATCAGACTCGCCCTGAATCTTAATCACCTTAGTGTCTTTGACGCGAAGAGTAAGGCTTCAATCTATTGACAAGGTCAGACAAAGAAAGAAGGTGACCTGAGCCCGCCTGACTTGTCTTGCCCGAACAACACAGGGACAAGATCAATTATCCCGATCCCTTAATTTGACATCTTCGGAATTTTCTGATCCTGGTATGAGTTGCTGTAATCATTAAATGTCCCCAGTCCTTGCAAACTTTTAAATTAGCCTGCTGAGACCATGACGACTGATTCATCTATCCAATCTCTTCGTAACCCACACCGCTGGTTCGTTTTCGGAATACTTTGCGCGGTTTACTTTTTCGTCTATTTTCACCGGGTTTCCACATCCGCCATAGCCCAGGAGTTGTTAGAAACCTTCGCAACAAATGCCACGGCTCTTGGTGTAATGTCGTCCATGTATTTTTATGCATATGCTCTTGAGCAACCTCTTGTAGGTTTTCTTTCAGACAGGTTTGGGCCAAAACTCGTAGTTGGAGTATGGACGCTTATTGCAGCAGCGGGATCCATCATTTTCGGCATGGCACCCACGATCTTCTGGGCTTCAGTGGGGCGTGCCCTGATTGGACTTGGTGTTGGCGGGGTATTTATTCCCGCGTTAAAAGCCTTCTCTGAGTGGTTTTCTATAAAGGAATTTACAACACTGACGGGAATCTTCCTGGCCGCAGGGAATCTGGGTGCAATTGTCGCCACAACACCGCTTGTGTGGATGTCCCGTACATTCGGATGGCGTGCCAGTTTTTTTATTATAGCGGCAGTCTCTCTTGCGCTGGCACTGATAATATTCTTTTTCATCCGGGATCACTCATCGAGAGGAAACAATTACCCGGCACAATATGAAACTAAAAAAGAACCGGCTCATACTAATAGAGAATCGGTGCTCCACGCCCTTTCATCATTTACTTTCTGGGGATATGGGGGCATATTATTTCTGTCCGTCGGTACGTTCATCACATTACAGGGTCTGTGGGCTACTCCCTTCCTGATTTCGGCTTACGGTTTGGATCTCACCACTGCAAGCAATCTCAATATGCTCATACCCATCGGGCTTATCGTAGCTTCTCCCTTCTGGGGGTGGATTGGCAACCGTTTCTTCCGGCACAAAATCAATCTGGTTATCGTAACCCTGATAGTCATGACGATAGTGTGGATGATACTCGTAACGTTGAGTCCAATGCTGGGAACGGCTGGAATCATCATATTGATGCTTGTTATGGGTGCTACCGGAGGTGGCGCAATGACGACACTCTGGTCCAGTTTGCGTGAAATAACACCCGCAAACATCCTCGGGGTAATATCCGGGCTTCTGAATCCCTTCCCCCTGTTCGGAGTCGCCGTCTTTCAGGGCTGGACCGGCTCCATACTCGACAGCGTAGGCAAAACAGGGGGAAGGTACCCGGCAGATGCTTTCAAAAACGCCTTCCTGCTCTGCCTGATAGCTACAGCAGTATCGGTTATCCTCGCGTTTGCGGTAAGGCATTGTACCCCGAAGAATAAGTAAAATCGCCCGGGGGATCTGATTACCGCCTGAGCCGCAATACTGCTTCTATAATTTCGGCGAAGCCCTCACCGCCATCCTGACTCGAAACAAATTCAGGCAGGTATCTCATCTGATCCGCAAAACGAAGCACGTTCCCTACCCCCGCGGAATGGGGAAAGTATCGGAACATGGGTTCGTCATTGGGTGAATCGCCACAAAATAGAAAGCGTTCCTTGTTGTCATCCAGATCCATTCCCCAGCATTCCCGGACAAACCTCTTTGTCATACCCAGCTTGTCATAACTGCCGAACCATCCGTTCACATGAATCGAAGACACCTTGCATGTCGCTCCGTGTCTCCTGAATATCCGGCAAATCTCCTCCACATCTTCCGAACTCAGCGGATCCACATCCTCGCAATAGTCCACAGCAAGGTCGGCCTCCCGGTAAAGCTGATCACTGGCGATTGCCGTTCCCGGAACTTTCGCGAGTATTTCCTCGCCGATACGCCACAATCGCTTGCGGTTGTCATCTCTGATTTCTTCTGAATCAAGAAATAACTTTTTCAGTTTTCTCTCTTTCTCATCAAGCCAGAAATAAAGGGCCCCATTTTCCCCAACGACACCGTCCACCGGCCACATCCGGGCAATATGATCGCACCATCCGGCGGGTCTGCCGGTTATCGGAACCACCTTCATACCGCGTTCCTTCAGCCTCCACAACGCGTCAAAAGCACACGCCGGAATCCTGCCACCGGTTGTAAAGGTATCATCGATATCAAAAAAGACGCCGAGGAAACCTTTCACAACGTCCGATCCTAATTTTTTAATGGGTGAAATCATTTTTCTATCCCCGTGAGGTCGTCATGAGATCATAAATAATGATGAACTCGTAAAAAGTCTGTCATTTCCGCATAGGCGGGAATCCAGAAGCGTATAACTATTCAGAAACACTGGATTCCCGTTTCCACGGGAATGACAAAATTGTGCATATTTCGACTCTCTACGAGTTTATCAATAGTAGATAATGTAATAAAATGCAACTTGAAAGATCATCCCCTTATGTTGCGATGCTCCCTGATGGCAGCATACCCCTGAAATTCTCTCAGGTCTGCCCGTCAGCTAATTGTAGCAATGTGAGACCCTTTTGTGCTATCTTTCTCCTCGGTTCCGTGAACAGCACTCCAGAGACCAGGAGGAACAACATGATCATCCCGCATGACAGCGTCGAAATTGTCGAGGTCGGTCCTCGGGACGGCCTGCAAAATCTACGGGGATTCGTCAAAACTGAATACAAGGTTACACTCATTCAACGTCTTGCCAAGAGCGGCCTCAGAGAGATTCAAATAGGCGCCTTTGTCAATCCCATGGCAATCCCTCAGTTCAGAGATATCAGGGAGATTTCCGATCAGGTGGTAGGCAAGATTAAAGGCGTTACCTTTACGGCCCTGGTACCTAATCTGAAAGGCGCCGCAGAGGCCTTCTCCTGCGGTATCAGAAAGATCGCATTTGTCTTTTCCGTTTCCAGGGACCATAATATGAGCAATGTGCAAAAAACCCCCGAGGAATCTCTGGAAGAACTAAAAGACATCTCCCGCCTCCGCAGCAACCATCCCGACGCTGTAATCACTGTGGATCTGGCGACGGCATTTGGTTGCCCCTTCCAGTTAAAGGTTACTCTGGAAGATGTCCTCCATTACGTCGGCAAGGTACGTGAACTGGGGTTTGACTGTATTACTCTCTGCGACACAGTAGGCTTCGGCAATCCACGACAGGTTTACGACTTTACCGCCGCCTGCATCGAATCCTTCCCGGAAGTGATATTCCGGTACCACATCCACAATACCCGCGGTCTGGGTCTTGCTAACACTCTTGCCGCCTATATGGCGGGAATCCGGTCCTTCGATTCATCCATCGGAGGACTGGGTGGGTGTCCTTTCGCACCGGGAGCAACCGGGAACATCGCCACTGAGGACGAGGTCTTCATGTTCAACGAAATGGGAGTAGAAACAGGTGTCGATGCGGAAAGTCTTATTGAGACCACACGCTACCTGAGCGAGATAATACCCGGCGTTA
>Ga0222684_1000164_pt1 | contig 16660 bp, 10 predicted proteins | sample AntAcemetage1075_FD_181150 | JGI IMG/M metagenome (GOLD analysis project Ga0222684, IMG submission 181150) | Saline water microbial communities from Ace Lake, Antarctica - #1075 | ecosystem: Environmental > Aquatic > Non-marine Saline and Alkaline > Saline | place: Antarctica: Ace Lake...
ACCCTGGGTATTTTATATCCATTTATCCAAAGTGTAGGAAATGGCTGGACTTACTCACAAGATGCCCTGGGACGTTACTACGAAAGGGCTCTTTCTAAAATAGGAGAATTGGACAAGATACCATCTCTCCCGGGCTCCCTTTTTGGTAAATTAGAGCAAGATATGCCGGAAATATTTCAGGAGCTAATCGGCACTCCCTATATTGAAATGATCCGCCTTTTAGGTAAAAGAACGGCAGAACTTCACATAGCATTAGCTTTACCCAGTGAAAATCAGGATTTTAGACCAGAATCCTTTTCTACCCTTTATCAGCGTGCTCTTTATCAATCTATCCAGACTTTAGTTAAAAGAACATTTCATGATTTAAGAAAAAATGCCAAACAGCTTCCGGAAGATCTTCAAGATGAACTGACACAAATATTGACAAACGAAACCCGAATATTACAATATTGCAAGATGTTTCTTTCTAAAAAAATAAAAGGGATGAAAACCAGAATCCATGGAGATTATCATCTTGGACAGGTCCTTTATACCGGAAACGATTTCTACATTATTGATTTTGAAGGTGAACCAGCCCGGCCACTCGGGGAAAGAAGATTAAAACGTTGTCCTTTGAAAGACGTTGCCGGAATGCTCCGTTCTTTTCATTATGCTGCTTTTTCTCCCTTGATACAGCAAGATACTTCAGGAGATTATAAAACACTGGAACCATGGGCAAACCTATGGACCCACTACATCAGTAAAGTATTTTTAAAAGCATATCTGGAACAATTTCAAGACAATTCATTCTTACCCGAAAAAAAGGAACAGTTACCTCAATTACTAAAAGTCTATCTTCTGGAAAAGGCGGTTTATGAAATAGGTTATGAGATGAATCACCGACCCGATTGGCTACCGATCCCGTTTAAAGGTATTTTGTATGAATTAGGAGGAATTAATGAGGAAAAATAAATGCTATCACATGGAATATTTTACCTTATTTAGCAAAGATGATATTTATTTATTCAAAGAAGGAACCCATTACCGATTATATGAAAAATTAGGAGCACATCGGATAAAATTCAAAGAAACAGAGGGCGTATACTTTGCCATATGGGCTCCAAATGCCCAATCAGTTGCTGTTATCGGAGATTTTAATCAATGGCAATCCAGTGCTCATTTGTTAAAGCAAATACATTCAGGTAGCGGCATATGGGAAGGTTTTATTTCCGAAATCGAAAAGGGTATGTGTTATAAATTCCACATAAAATCACAGCATGGGAATTACCAGGTTGACAAAGGTGATCCTTTTGCCTTTTACTGGCAAAAACCACCTCAAACGGCTTCGATCATATGGGACTTGGATTATCACTGGCAAGACCAATCCTGGATGAGTCATCGAAAAGAATATATGGGCTTAAACCGGCCTTTTTCGGTCTATGAAGTGCATTTAGGTTCCTGGCGACAACAACTTGATTCAACCGATAGTTCTCTGGATTACCGAAAATTAGCCCCTATCCTGGCAGATTATGTGAATCAGGCGGGTTTTACCCATGTTGAACTGATTCCAATCATGGAACACCCCTTTTATGGCTCCTGGGGTTATCAAACTCTGGGGTATTTTGCCCCGACCAGCCGTTATGGCTCCCCCCAGGATTTCATGTATTTTGTTGAATATCTCCATCAACAGGGAATCGGTGTCATTCTGGATTGGGTCCCTTCCCATTTCCCCGGCGATGAATACGGACTGGTTTATTTTGACGGTACCCATCTTTACGAACACGCTGACCCGCAGAAAGGTTTCCATCCTGACTGGCACAGCTACATCTTTAATTATGGAAGAAATGAGGTAAAAGAATTTTTAATCAGCAGTGCTCTTTTCTGGTTGGAAAAATATCATATTGACGGCCTTCGGGTAGATGCGGTTGCCTCCATGCTTTATTTGGACTATTCCCGAAAAGAGGGTGAATGGATTCCCAACCGATTTGGGGGTAGAGAAAATCTGGAAGCGATTGATTTCATTAAAAAATTAAACGAAGCCATTTACCAGAAATTTCCAGATGTTCAAACCATTGCTGAAGAATCTACCGCTTGGCCGATGGTCTCCCGCCCTCTCTATTTAGGCGGCCTGGGATTTGGAATGAAATGGAATATGGGCTGGATGCATGACACCCTTTCCTATTTTTCCAATGACCCTGTCTTCCGAAAATATCATCACCAACAATTGACCTTCAGTCTCTTGTATGCCTTCAATGAAAATTTCGTCAGCTCTCTTTCTCATGATGAGGTTACACACGAAAAGAAATCTTTATTGGAAAAAATGCCCGGAGACGATTGGAAAAAATTTGCCAATTTACGTTTACTATTTGGTTATATGTTTGCCCACCCTGGAAAAAAATTGCTTTTTATGGGGGGAGAATTTGGACAAAGAAAAGAGTGGAATCATGACACTAGCCTTGATTGGCATTTACTCGATCACCTTCCTCATCAAGGAATTTTTAACTGGATTAAAGATATAAATTATTTTTATAAAAATGAGCAGGCTCTCTTTCAATTCGATTTTGAAACTCGGGGATTTGAATGGATCAATGCCAATGATTCGGAACACTCTGTGCTGGTTTTTCTAAGAAAGGGTGAAAAAAAAGATGACCAGGTCCTGGTTATCTGTAACTTTGTACCGGTTCCATGGTATAATTACCGCGTCGGTGTGCCGAGTAAAGGAATATGGGAAGAAAAATTAAACAGTGATGCCATTATCTACGGCGGAAGCGGACAGGGAAATCTCGGATCTATGAAAACAACACCAACCCCCATTCACGGAAAGGATTATTCTCTTTCCCTTACTCTTCCTCCTCTTGGTATCCTTTTTCTAAAAAAGAGAGTATAAATAATATAGATATCGTATTTCACTATTTAGGTGAAGGATAAAGGAGTAAACATAATGAATCCAAACCAAAAAAAATATATTTGCATTCATGGCCATTTCTATCAACCGTCACGGGAAAACCCCTGGTTAGAAGATATTGAATTACAGGATTCTGCCTATCCCTTTCACGACTGGAATGAAAAAATTTCTGAAGAATGCTATAAAGGAAACAGTAATTCGCGCATTTTGGATAAACAAGGAAATATTATTAAAATTATCAATAATTATTCCCGTATCAGCTTTAATTTTGGCCCCACCCTTCTATCCTGGATAGAAAAACATCAGCCTGAAATTTATCAAGCCATTTTAGAGGCAGATAAAATAAGTCAGGAACGGTACCGCGGCCATGGTTCTGCCATTGCCCAAATTTATAATCATATCATTATGCCGCTAGCCAATGACCGGGATAAATATACCCAGATCTACTGGGGTATCAAAGATTTTCAAACCCGTTTCTGCCGATATCCCGAGGGAATGTGGTTACCGGAAACAGCGGTCGATTATCGAACCCTGGAAATCATGGCTGATTTGGGTATCAAGTTTACCATTCTTGCCCCTCATCAAGCCAAAAAAATTCGTAAAATAGAAAAAAATTCCCCCTGGCAGGAAGTCAATCAAGCAAGCCTTAATACCAAACAGCCTTATATATGTCATCTCCCTTCGGGGAAATCAATTTATCTTTTTTTTTATGATGGGTCTATTTCCCACGAGATTAGTTTTGGAAATATTTTAAATAATGGTGAAAAACTGGCCAATCGGCTGCTCAAGGCATTTTCCCAAGATAATGGTCAACAGGAATTAGTCCATATTGCCACAGATGGAGAAACTTACGGTCATCATCATCGCTTTGGTGATATGGCTCTGGCTTATTGCTTACATTATATCGAAGAAAACAATCTGGCCACTATTACCAATTATGGGGAATATTTAGAATTTCACCCACCCGGCTCTGAAGTGGAAATTGTTGAAAATAGTTCCTGGAGCTGTTCCCATGGAATTGAACGATGGCGAAGTGATTGCGGATGTAATAACGGTACGCACCCTGACTGGCATCAAAAATGGAGAAAACCTTTAAGAGAAGCGATGGATTGGTTAAGAGACCAATCCATTCAAATCTTTGAGCAAAAAGCCTCTACCTATTTTAAAGATGTATGGCAGGTAAGAAACGAATATATTTCAATTGTTTTAAATCGAAATCCAGACCATATAGAATCTTTTTTACAGGAATACAGTTCCCATCCACTTAATGCCGAAGAAAAAACAAACACATTAATATTATTAGAGATGCAGAGAAATGCCATGCTTATGTATACCAGCTGTGGTTGGTTTTTTGATGAAATCTCCCGTATCGAAACTATCCAAGTCCTACTATATGCTGCCCGCTGTATTCAACTTATTCAGAGATTTACCGATTATTCTATAGAAGAGGAATATTTAAAAATACTGGAACAAGCTCCCAGCAATATCCCACGTTATCAAAACGGGGCCAAAATTTACCAGTTATTCATTAAACCGGCAATAATTGATTTATTAAGAGTAGCGGCCCATTGTGCGATATCTTCTCTTTTTGACGGCGATCAAAAGAGTATTTTTTGTTATCAAATCGGACAAGAAAAAATAAATCGCTTAGAAAGCGGTAAATTAAAAATAGCTGTCGGGAAGGTAAATATTCGATCAGAAGTCACCTGGGAAAAAGATAAATTTAGTTTTGCTGTCCTTCATTTAGGAGACCACAACGTTAACGGCGGAGTACAAAGTTTCATGGATGAAAAAATTTATAATGCCATGCAAAATGAAATCACTAAAGCCTTTAATCGAGGTAATGTGGCAGTGATTATCCGATTAATAGATCAGTATTTCGGTACAAACAACTTTTCAATCTGGCATATGTTTAAGGATGAACAAAGAAAAGTGGTTCGGAAAATCATGAATCTCAACCTCGAACAAATTAATGCTAATCTTCATCAAATTTATATTGATAATTATACCATGATGAATTTTTTAAACAAATTAAATATTCCTATCCTTCAACCATTTTCTTCTATTGCCACATACGAAACCGAACAAGAGTTACTTGCTTTATTTTCCCAGGAAGTCATTGATCTCACAAAATTGGAGAAATTAATCCAGGAAGCACAGGATTGGTCTATTAGCCTTGACTATGTTACTTTAGGATTTAAAATAAGTAACTGGGTTAATCAATCTTTAGATAATTTAAATGTAAATTTAAATAGCTTGAATAAAATCATTCAAATCATCAAAGTTCTTAATCTTTTAAAACCACTAGCTTTACCACTACATCTATGGAAAGCCCAGAATGTTTATTTTGAAATGTATCAACAGGAAAAAATGAAAGCAATTCAAGGAAAAGCCGCACAAAGTGATGAAAAAAATCAAGAATGGCTATCCCAATTTAAACAATTAGGATATATACTCAATGTTGAGGTATCATTGCAATGAAAATCACCCCGGCTGCTTATCAAATGCAATTAAATCATTCTCCACAGGTAAGAGATATATTAAATTATTTTCCTGTCTCCCCAATTTTCTTCAATCAGGAGTATCCATAAAAATGAAAGAAAGGTACAGTGGTATTTTAATGCATATTTCTTCTCTGCCTTCCCAATTTGGAATTGGTGATTTAGGGCCACAAGCCTATCAATTTGCTGACATATTGGCTCAAAATAAACAGCATTTCTGGCAAATTCTACCTTTGAATCCTACTGAGCAAAAACATGATAATTCACCTTATCATTCCTTTGCTGCTTTTGCCGGTAATCCCCTTTTTATTAGTCCTGAGTTGCTCTATCAAGATGGTCTGCTTAAAAAAGAAGAAATAACTAATTATTTCCAACCTGTAAAAAAAAATATCGATTTTAAACAAGTCTACTCTCTAAAAGACAGTCTTTTAGAAAAGACCCTTCAGCAATTTGTAAAATTCGCGTTATACCATGGAGATTATCAAGAATTTTGTCAGCAAAATTTATTCTGGCTGGAAGATTACGCCCTTTTTCAATGTCTCAAGTCTTATTTTCAGGGGAAGCCCTGGAACCAGTGGCCATCGGAAATTAAAAATCGACACCAAGGAACAATTCAAAAATTAAAAAAAGAGTTGACACTGAAAATGGAGCGGGAAAAGATATTACAATTCCTCTTTTTTAATCAATGGAATCGGCTAAAAAATTATTGTCGGAAAAAAAAGATTAAAATAATCGGCGATATGCCTATTTACGTCACTTATAACAGCATGGATGTCTGGTGTCATCCTCAACTCTTCAAATTAGATCAAAATAAGGAGCAAATTTATAAAGCAGGTGTCCCACCTGATTATTTTAGTAAAACTGGTCAGCTCTGGGGAAATCCAGTCTATCAGTGGGAAGAACATCATAAAGAAAAATATGCCTGGTGGACACAACGAATTAAAAAAAATCTCCAGATGGTCGATCTTTTAAGGATTGATCATTTTCGAGGATTAATTGCTTACTGGGAAGTGCCTTTTAAGGAAAAAACAGCCATTCCCGGACACTGGGTAACGGTTCCCACAGAAGATTTTTTAGCTCATGTCATCAATCAATTCCCCACAGTTCCTTTTATTGCCGAAGATCTGGGTGATATCACCGAAGATGTTAAAGCAATAATAAAAAAATGGCACTTCCCCGGAATGCGGGTCTTGACTTTTGCTTTTGGTAATGATTTTCCTCACAGTATTCATCTTCCTCACCATTATGAGCCTATTGATGTGGTCTATACCGGAACCCACGATAATAATACAATCCAAGGATGGCAGTCCGAAGAATTAAAGCAAAAACATAAAAAAAACATTGTCCGATATTTAGGAAAAAAGATCAACCCTGAAGAAATTCACTGGGACTTTATTCGTATGGTTCAAGCCTCTGTTGCTTTTTTAGCGATTATCCCAGTTCAGGATGTGTTAGGATTAGGGAAAGAGGCAAGAATGAATAATCCTGCCAATCCCCAAAATAACTGGCAATGGAGAATGACACCTCAACAAAGATTAAAACTGGAGCAAGATGAAATGCCAAAACTAAAAGAACTAAGCGATATTTATGATAGAAAATCAGAATAAATCTTATTAGCCTTTTATTTTAAATGATTAAATAAATTCAAATAATCTTTTAGCAGACGGGTAATTAAGAAATTCTTTCTAACATATTCCTTTCCTGAAGTTCCCATCTTGTTTGCAATCTCTGAATTTTTTAAAAGATGAATAACTCTTTCAGCACATTCAGAAATGTCACCAACTAAATATCCTGTGCGACGATTATCAACCTGCAAAGGGATACCACCTACATTGGCCGCTACGACAGGCTTCCCCTTCCATAATGCCTCGGTAATCACCAATCCAAATCCTTCTCTCAAGGATTTCTGAATAATTATATCAGAAGCTCTCTGAAAGGCATTAACTTCTAAGTTCCCCACCCCATTTAAATTTGATAGTAAATGAATATCATAATCTTCACCTGCATGTCGGGCAGTTTTTTCGTAATACTCCCAACCTTCCGGATCATCATTAGCCATTGAAGCGATAAGAACCAATTGTACATCTTTTATCTCTTTCTTTACTATCCGGTACATATCGATAACCCCTAAGGGATCTTTCCATGGGTTGAATCTGGAAACTTGAGTTATAATTGGTCTGTTCAGATCTACTTTAAACTTTTTTATAATATTTTCAATCTCTTCCTGATCTAAATCCATATTCTTAGGACTTAAGGGATCGATAGCCGGAGGGATTATGGTAATATTTTTTAATTTAAGGTCATCTTTTACATACTCTTTTAAAGTAAATATAGCAGCATCATGTTTTTCTATAAAAGGCCTGATAAATTGCCAAATTTTTTCCTGAGCGCTTGTGGGGTCGATATGAAATCGCCAAATCCATTTTCCCTTTTTTTCTTGCCGATAATTCAATATGGCCACTGGTTGAGGGTCGTGGATTACTATAAAATCATATTCGCCTTCGAATAATTTTTCATTTAGTTGATTATTTTTTAAAAATATTTCTTTCATCTTTTTGGTAAATGGGGCATCCATACCCTGCAAGCCATTATGCATACTTTTGGTTACATTGAAAAAATCATCTGAACCTTTTATCACCTGCCATTCAGCCTCTATCCCTACATCTTTCATTAAAGGAACCAAAGCAGATAAAATCTCTGCTACTCCCCCCCCCAATGAGGTAGCATTTATATGTACTACCTTTTTCCCCTTTAAAGGCAAAGCCAGTTTCTTAATACTTTCAATTTCCTCCTTTCCTATAATATCGACATAATCGTTAAGTGATTTCCCCTCTGTTTTGACAATTTCTAACATATTTCCCCTCCTTTGTTTTAAAATTATTTTATATTAGCGTGTAGCGTACAGCGGGTAGCGTTTAGTATGATAAATAAAATGTTTATCCCATATATTAATATTTTCCCCTTTTATGCTAACCCTTTCACTCCAAGAGAGAGAATAGTACAGAAATCTATCCTTCCCATCATTATCTTTTCTTGCAATTGTTTCCTTCTTTTTTTTTAAACCTGTAACTTGTTACCTGTACTTTAACTAGTAAATTGGGTAACCGGGTAACCATACATACAAAATACGATTCAATAGATACAAATTATTAGGTTTCTTCTTTCCTCAACTATACGCTGTATGCTAATTTTACTCTACGCTCTACGCTACCCGCTAAACGCTATACGCTCCACGCTATTTAAGAAAGCAATCGGGCATTTAGTACACTTCGGATTCTTACTGGTACATATAGTCTTACCGAGCATCACAATCTGAGCGTGAAATTCGTTAAATAATTTTACATCTCTGTCTAAATTTTTAATGAAAAATTCCTGTATTTGATAGTATGTAGAATCTTCCGAAATTAATTTATGACGCGAAAATATTCTTCTTGTGTAAGCATCAACTACAAAAAATGGTTTCCTTCCAGCATACAGTAATATGCTATCTGCTGTTTCAGGCCCAATTCCATTTACATTCAATAATTTTTTTCTTAACTCTCCGCCATCACCTGAAAACATTTTTTCAGCAGAGCCTTCAAAGTCATTTACAAATATATTTATAAAATTTTTTAATCTTCGTGCTTTAATATTATAATAACCGGAAGGTTTTATAAATTGAGCTAATTCTTCCTGGTTTATACGATAAAGTTTTCGAGGTTCTAACAAATTTTCTTTTTTTAAAATATTAATGGCTTTTTCCACATTACTCCAGGAAGTATTTTGAGTAAGGATTGCGCCCACCATTACCTCAAAAGGAGTAGCCCCTGGCCACCAGTTTAATGGTCCAAAATAATTGTATAAACTGTTGTAAATTTTTAATAAAACATCCCTTTTTTGCATCTTTGCCTGATTATTCTTAAATTTAGCAATGCACCAATTGACCAATTCACCGATTAAATTAGTCGTTAACTATAGTGGTCGGATTTATCCGACCCGAAACGGGTTCGATGAATCGAACCCCTACATTTGCATAGACAGGCGAGACGCCTGTCCTACGTTTATTATAATGCTTCGTGCTTTTATCGACTTTTAGATTTTGCCTTTTTATAGACAGACGCAAGATCTGCCTCTACTTGTACTTTACGACCTTATCTTTCTTCTTCTTTTTCTTCTTCTTTCTTCACTATCCGCTATACGCTGTACGCTCCACGCTAATATACGAGATACGGATTAGGCTTCTGGCTTTTTTCTTTTTCACTATTCACTAACGACTATTCACTATTCACTAACGACTATTAGAATTCTCCCTTATGAGCATTTTCTAAAAATTTATAAATTAATTTGATAGAATTTTCAATGTCCTCTTTATGGCACATCTCTACCACTGAATGAATATATCTGGTAGGAATAGAAACGGTACATGCGGGTACTCCGGATTTGCTCCTTTGTATAGCCCCGGCATCAGTACCTCCTCCTAATAATATATCAGTCTGGTATTTAATTTTGTTTTCTTCTGCTATTTTTCTTAAAAAATCAACTAACTTTTTATTAGAAATAGTGTGAGAATCCATTAAAGATATGGCTGTCCCCCCACCTAAAGCAGTAGCCCTTTCTTCTTCTTTGCTTCCCGGAATATCTGAGGCAATAGTAACATCAAGGGCAATGCCAACATCAGGCTCAACGGAAAAAGAAGACACAATTGCCCCTCTACATCCCACTTCTTCTTGAACGGTTGCCACAGCATATATATCAACATAACAATCTTTGATTCTTTTTAATGCCTCAATCATAACGTATACTCCGGCTCTGTCATCAAGCGCTTTAGCGGTTATAATTTTATTATCCAATTCCATAAAATTCCTATCTAAAGTGACGAAATCTCCAAGTCTTACTATCTTAGAAACTTCATCTTTTTTCATCCCTACATCAATAAAAAGATCTTTAATCTTGGGTAATTTTTTTCTCTCTTCCTCGCTTAAAATATGAATGGGCTTAGTGCCAATTACCCCCCCGATATCTTTCGTTCCATGAACCACTACTCTTTGGGCTATTAAAGTTTTAGGGTCAAATCCTCCAACCGGAGCAAACCTTAGAAAACCTTCTTTGTCAATAAAACTGACCATAAAACCAATTTCATCCATATGTGCCGCAATCATCACTTTTTCAGGAGTAGGCTTACCTGATAATTTTTTAGCTTTTTTTATACCAATAATGTTTCCTAATTTATCTATTTTTACTTCATCAGTTATTTTTTCTAATTCTTCTTTAATAACTTTCCGAATCCTCTCCTCGTAACCTGCAATTCCCGGTGTCTCACATAACTTTTTCAGCAAATTCATTTTTTTCTCCTTCCTTAATTTATTAAATTTGAAGTTGATTACACAGATTTTAATTAGATTACACTGATTAATATATAGAAATCTCTTTTCTTATTTTACAACCTATACTTTACATTAATCTGAACTATAAGATATGTATTTTGAATTATTTTGCACCAAATGTCTTTTTGGATATTTTATTTCGTTTTTTACTTTGAAAAATATAGACCAAAGCAAGAAAAGTAATTATACCCAGACTATTGGATAGAATATCTCCCAAAGAAAATTCTCTTCCCGGGATAAAATACTGGTAAATTTCATTAAATGTCCCATAAGAAACAGAAAAAAACAAAGCTAAAAAATAGTGGAATAATTTTAATAGCAATATTTTGTCGCTTAAAGCTACTATGCAAAGAAAAGCATAGACACCATAAGCAAAAAAATGCATCACTTTATCCTGCCCATAAAAAAGCTGGGTTACTCCAACTTCCGGTCGGGAAGAAAAAATAAAAATCACCACAGAATAAACAATTAAAAGTACCCAAAAAAATATTTTTCTTCCCAAACCGTCACCCATTTCTAAATGTTTTATTATTTAGTAAACAAAACTTTCTCGGCAGCTCCTATTCCTGAACCCAGTTCAAAATCGTAATTAAATTCAGATAGAGTTTTTTCAATAATACTCATTGTTGCAACCACTTCATTTTCGGTTATGTTACCCATATGCCCTATGCGGAATAGCTTACCCGCTAATACGCCTTTGCCTGCAGATACTAAAACACCGTTCTCGTACAGTTTTTCCCTAAAAGCCAAATCCTCAATTTCCGAAGGGTATAACACGGTTGATACAGTATTAGATCTTATTTCTTTTGAAGGAAGTATTTTAAATCCTATTTTTTCTAATCCTGTTTGAAAAGCCAGGGCAAATTTTTTATGTCTTCTAAATCTTTCCTCTAAACCTTCTTGCAATATAATTTTCAGACCTTGATGAAGGGCATTGACCATGTTTACTGCATGAGTAGCAAAATATCCACTACCCGGTTCGCGCATAATAGATAGCCATCGATTGATATCCATATAATAAGAAGAAATATTTCCTAATGTATTTCTTCTCTCTAAAGCTTTTCCACTAAATACTAAATTTGCTAATCCAGGAGGAACACCAAATGCCTTTTGGTTTCCTGCAAAAATAATATCAATACCCCAATCGTCCATACGTTCTTCAATTCCTCCGGCAGCACAAACTGCATCTACAATAAATAAAGTTTCAGGGAATCTTTTTACAACTTCTGCTATCTCTCCCAAAGGAGCACAAACTCCGGTAGAAGTATCTACGTGAGTCACTGTTATAGCAGAAAATATTTTTTCTTTTAGTTTCTGGGCTATTTTTTCAACTTCCACAATCTTGCCCCACTCGGAAGCTAAAACTTCAACCTCTATACCGTAACCTCTGGCGATTTCTACAAATCTATCTCCAAAGTAGCCGTGAGAAACCACTAATAAATGGTCACCTTTTTTTAGGGAATTAACCAGTGCTGTCTCCATTCCTAAAGTTCCCGTGCCTGGAATGCTAAAAGGTTGACCTTTTTCAGTCATAACAATAGCCTTTAAATTCTTTAAAGTTTCTTTTAAGGTTTTCACCAATTCAGGGTCTAAATGCGAAACCGTTTCTTTGCTCAATGCATCCAAAATAGACTGATCAACTGGGGTAGGTCCGGGAATCATCATTAATTTTTTTTTCATAACCAATCTTTCCTTTCTTTATTAAATTTTATTAGGGATTAAAAATAAGATTTACTTTATGTATGTGTATGATAATTTTTACTCCTTATTTTGTCAAATAGATATTATCCCATCTCTAAATATTGGGACAATATGAAATAAATCCATTTGAGAACAAAACTTTAAATCTTCACCCAGGCCGATACTCTCTAAATATCGACCATGTTGAGATTTTCTTAATATCTCCAGGATATTATTGCCAAATTTTACATAGAGTAGCTGAGCTGTTAAATTAGCATCTATTTCCTGATGGTCACCAGGAAAAACATCCCTTAAAGAATTAACCATCATACCGGCACAAGCAGTATCTTCTAAAGAAAATTTACCCTTCCTTCCTGCACAAATTATTAAAATATCTCCCTCGTAATTAGTACAATAATCACAAACCGCTTGTAAATTTAGAAAACTTCCAATAATTATCCTATGTGCACCTTTAACCATTTCTAATGTTTTTACTCCATTGGTGGTTGAAAAAATGATTGTTTTTCCCTTCGCCAATTCTCTCTTATATTCTCTCGGTGAATTACCCAAATCAAAACCCTCTATCTTTATTCCTTCCCTTTCTCCTCCCAATAATACCCTTTCATTTTGAAATTCCTGCGCTTTTTTCTTGGCTTTATCCGGAGATAAAATGGGAATAAAACCACGACATCCGTTAGCTAAAGCGGTTACTATGGTACTGGAAGCCCTTAAAACATCAATTATTACCACTAACTTGCCTGCCAATTCTGTATTTTTTATCTCTTCCGGAATAAATAAAGTCTCTAATTTATTCATTTGTTTTTTAATCTTCTTTCTAATTAAGCTCCAAATTTCTGTAATTTTAAGGCATTGGCCAACATTAAAGGAAGGACATTCACTGCTAAAAATCTTCCCAGTCCTCCCTTAACACATTCTTTTTCATTAAATTGTTTCACTTCATCTACCCTGATATATTTAGAAAACAACATAAAGGGATTCGGGTGCCAGCTATGTCCTTTCATTAAAGCAGGCGTAGAATGGTCACCGGTAACTACTAATACATCCGGTTTTAAACTTAACAATTCAGGAATATATTTATCTACCTCTTCAATTATTTCGACCTTCTTTTTAAAGTTTCCATCTTCTCCATAACTATCGGTCTTCTTTATATGAATATAAAAGAAATCATGTTTTTGATAATTTTCCTTTAACGTCTTAAATTCTTTTTCTATTGTTTCCCCTGCTTCCAGTATTTCCATTCCCACTAACTTTGCCAGCCCCTTATACATAGGATAAGTAGCTATGGCAGCGGGAGATAATTTATATAATTCACCCATGGTAGGTAAACCGGGATGTTTAGCAAATCCTCTCAACAAAACAGCATTTGCCGGAGAATGTTTCTTTAGTACTTCAATAGCTTTGTCTATAAACTCATTTATTATTTCTGCAGCCTTGCTTGCTTCCGGCCTTAAAGGTTCGGTATATTTTAACTTTTGTCCCACTACTTGAGGATCAGCATCAGAAAGACTTCCTTCCAAGTCTTTTCCTCTAAACACTACCACAAATCGGTGTTCTTTGCCCGGTCTAATTATTATTTCAACTCCCTTTATCTGGTTAATTTTATCCTGCATTATCCGACAAATTTTCTCATTTAATTCTGTAGGAATCCTTCCTGCCCGCCGATCGGTAATAATTCCTGATTCATTCATAGTGGCAAAATTTCCCCGACAGGCCAAATCATCGGAGGTAAGTTCCATTCCTATACCCAAGGCTTCTAAAACTCCTCTTCCAATCTGATACTTAATCGGGTCATATCCAAACAGAGAAAGATGGGCAGGGCCGCTTCCAGGGGTAATGCCATAAGATATTGGGTCGGTTAACCCACAGGAAGATTTAGAAGCTAATTTATCCAGATTAGGGATAAAAGCTTTTTCCAGTACTGTTTTATTATTCTCTGAAGGTAAATCACCAATCCCATCTGCAACCAAAAGAACAATCTTTGATTCGGTTTTAATAGCCAATGATTTCAAAATCTCTTCATTTACCATAGTTTTTTTCTCCTTGTCTAACTTTTTATTGTTTTTACTTATTTTTTAATCTTTCTTTTAGTGAAGTGTTTCTATGAAAGGTTTTATTATTTTTAATGGCAATCCATAAGGCCTTTTTAGTCCCAACTAATATCACCATCTCTTTTGCCCGGGTAATTCCAGTATATAATAAATTTCTTTGAAGGAGCAAATAATGTTGAGTCATTACCGGAATAATAACTATTCGATATTCACTCCCCTGACTTTTATGAACAGTAATGGCATAGGCTAATACCAGCTCATTTAATTCAGAAAAATCATAGCGAATTTTTTTGCCGTAAAAATTTACCTCTAAGATATGCTCCTCAGCATCTATATTTTTAATCCTCCCCATATCTCCATTAAAAACCTCTTTATCGTAATTATTTTTAATTTGCATTACTTTATCATTCACCCTAAAAGAATGATTTCCATATTTAATCTGTTTTCCCTTAGGATTCAATGCCTCTCTTAGACTATAATTTAAATTATCCGCACCCGCTTCCCCTTTATACATAGGAGAAAGGACCTGAATATCACTTACCGGGTCTATTTTATAGTTTGAAGGGAGGCGAACAGTGCATAAGTTAATTATTTTTTGGGCGGCAGCCTGAGGGGTTTCTTCTTCTATAAAATAAAAATCTCTTTCTCTCTCCCCCTTAAGGACGGGGTATTTCCCCTCATTAATTCGATGGGCATTTACAATGATCAAACTCCTTTGGTCCTGTCTAAATATCCTGGTTAGTCTCACCACCGGAATAGTTTCAGAATCGATAATATCTTTTAAGACATTCCCCGGACCGACAGAAGGCAGCTGATCCACATCACCAATTAAAATTAATGTGGTGCCGGGAGAAACTGCTTTTAACAGACTGTTCATTAACAGGATATCTATCATGGAAACCTCGTCCAAAATTATTACGTCAGTTTTAATGGGATTCCCAGAATTTTTAATAAAAGTTCCGCTCTTAGGACTGTACTCTAATAACCTGTGAATAGTTTTTGCCTTCCTGCCGGTAGTCTCACTTATTTTTTTTGCCGCTCTACCCGTAGGCGCTGCCAAAACTATTTTTAACTTTAGTTCCTCGAAAAGTTCAATTAAGCCCAAAGTAGTAGTAGTTTTACCCGTTCCCGGACCACCGGTTAACACCAACACCCGATTAATAAGGACTTTATTAATGGCATCTTTTTGTTCTTCAGCAAAAGACAAAGCGTATTTTTTTTCCAGATATTTTATCTTCTTTTGCACATTTATATTGATTAACTGTTGAGGAAACTTTAATAGCTCAATTAATTTTTTAGCCACGCCTAATTCGGCAAAATAATAAAGAGGTAACCATACTCTATCTTCTTCTATTATAATCTCGCGGTTATTTTTTAAAATACTTAAAGCTTTCTCAACTAATGACTCCTCAACCTCTAATAGTTCACTTCCGTACTTAATTATTTCAGTAATAACGCCATAACAATGACCCTGATTAGCCAATTCGTTTAAAATATATTTGATCCCTGCTTTTATTCGGGCCGGAGAGGTAGCTTCTATACCCAAATTTTGTGCAATCTTATCCGCAATTTTAAACCCGATTCCAAAAACATCATCTACCAACCTATAGGGGTTTTCTTTTAATTTTTCAATAGCTTTATTCCCGTATGTTTTAAAAATCTTAACTGCATATCCGGTAGTAATCTGATAGGATTGTAAAAATATCATCACTCTTTTAATTTCTTTATGTTCTTCCCAGGATCTACTGATCATCTCCACTCTTTTATCAGCAATACCCTCCACCTCAGTTAGCCTCTGGAGATCGTTCTCCAGAACTTCCAAAGTTTTGTCACCAAATTGTTTTACTATCCTATCAGCAGTTACCGGGCCGACTCCTTTAATTAATCCGGAACTTAAATATCTTTTTAGACCAAGTAAAGAAGTGGGTAAAATTAATTGATAGTCAGTAAAACCAAATTGCCAGCCATACTTGGGATTATTAACCCATTCTCCTTTTAATTCGCAAGCTTCACCGATGTTTATAGAAGCCATCTTCCCCACAATGGTAGCTAATTTTTCTTCATTTTTATCCACAGTTATCTTAGCTATTACATAACCATTCTCTTCGTTTCGATATACAATTCTCTCTACAGTTCCGGTAATAGTTTCCATTGATTCTCCTT
>Ga0222684_1000173_pt1 | contig 16465 bp, 15 predicted proteins | sample AntAcemetage1075_FD_181150 | JGI IMG/M metagenome (GOLD analysis project Ga0222684, IMG submission 181150) | Saline water microbial communities from Ace Lake, Antarctica - #1075 | ecosystem: Environmental > Aquatic > Non-marine Saline and Alkaline > Saline | place: Antarctica: Ace Lake...
GCCTTCATTTTTCTTTTTACTTCCTTTCAACCAACTTCCCATTCCTACTTATTTTTTATGTGAAATGCGATACATGAGATATGAGGCATGGTTTGCCAATTCTTCAATTTATCAATTAGTCGATTTACCAATTAAATTAGTTAGCCAGTAAGTCGTGTGTCCTCTACGTTATCAAGACGTATGCAATACGCCCCTACATCTTCTTTTATTCCCATGGAAACGGGAATCTATCTTTCTTTATTCTCTGGCACCTGTGGGCATGATACATCGTGCCCCTCGGACTCCTGGCTTCTGGCCCCTTTTATTCACGCGATACTCGATACGCAATACGCGATACGAACTTAGGGTATCACCGCTATTTTAAGGCCTTTGTGAGCCAACATTAGCTCTATTACAGTAGATATTTCACTAAGAGGAAATTCGTCAGTAATTAGCGAATCAATATCAATCGCCCTATTACAAATTAAATTTAAAGCTCTTTTAACATGCCCGGGTGTATGATGAAAAACTCCCTTTATGTTAATTTGGGAATAGTGAATTAAACTGGTGTCAATAGAAATTTTCGTTCCTTTTTTACATCCTCCAAAAAGATTTACCGTTCCTCCCTTTCTCACCATCGATATAGTCTGTTCCCAAACCTCTGGTAATCCGACTGCTTCAATTGCTACATCTGCTCCTCTTTTATCTTCAGTAATTTTTTTTACTTCTTCAATAGGATCCTGGACTTTAGAAATATTTATTACCTTATAGGCCCCTAATTTTATAGCTAATTTTAATCTCTCTTCATGTGTGTCAGTTATAATAACTCTTGCTCCCTTTAATTTAACTAGTTGTAAGAACATTAAACCTATCGGCCCTGCTCCATTTATAACTACGGTATCACCTAAATGAATATTTGATTCCTCAACTCCATGGACTACGCAAGAGAGAGGCTCCAATAATGCTGCTTCTTTATAGCTTACTGTCTCAGGAAATAACAATAAATTTTGCGAAACAATTATCCCTGGGATTTTTATATATTCTGCAAAAGCACCACTTAATTGAATAAATAAACTATCACATAAACTTTGTTCACCGTTTTTACAGTAAAAACAGGAGTTACAAGGTGCAGAATTAGCAGCTACTACTCTCATCCCCGGTGTAAAATTTTTAACCTTACTGCCTACTTTTACTACATCACCGGCAAACTCGTGCCCAAAAACAAAAGGAGGATTAAATAAATGATGTCCTCTTAGGTAGGTTTTACGATCTGTTCCGCAAGTAAGTGCAGCTTTTACTTTTACTAAAACTTCATCAGGGCCGATATCGGGAATATTAATTTCTTCTAATCTTACATGATGGGGCGCATGAAATATAGCTGCCTTCATTATTTTATTTTTTAAATTTACATTTTTATTTTCTATATTTTTTAAAATTATAAGTCTCCTCTCGTTATTTTATTGATTTTTATAGCCAAAAATAGTATTTCGTCATCCCGCGCTTGAAGGGAAATCCATAAGTAGGGGCGTATTGCAATATGCCCATACAATGATAAATTACCGCTTCCGATGGAATGATATTGGCAAAGCCAAATTACATTACCTCTGTCGTATACGGTGGTTTTCTGACTTTCATTAAATCCTAAATCTTATTTGACTTGGTAATTAAAATATTTCTCTTTAAAATTATATTTATGGTATAGGTATAAATAAATATTTGAATGGGCTCTGATATTATTCGCGGGAGCATTAATACTTTCCAAGGAATTCCGAATAGAGTATTTAAAAAATATGGTATCAAAATAATAGAAGTTATCACCTGCCCCGTGGTAATAGCGATTCCTAAATCGAAAATATTTGGTTCGTTCTTTTTTCTTATTAAAATCAAGATAGTCGCTGGAATCATTCCGGCCAAAGCAGAAGTTAGAGTAAAATGCGGTATATAGGCCCCCATAGGATTGATAAAATATCCTAACAGGTCAGACAAGGCCCCTATTAGCCCTCCAGCCCATGGACCAAAGATAATACCTCCTAAGATTATGGGTAATTTCCCCAGACCGATTCTGATTCCCTCTGCCCCTCCAATAGCGATACGTAAGCTGGCTATCCGGGTCAAAATTATACTTAAAGCAATTAGAAGGCCCATAGTAGTAATCTTATGGGACGATATTTTCATTTTTAATCTTTTCCTCCTTGATATAGCTTTATATCATACATAGACATAGTTTATATCTGCTACATCAAGAAGAGTCTTTACAAAAGGTATTTTCGATGTAGCAGCGGACGCGATAACCTACCGCAGAACTTAGGAATTTTCCTTTAAAAACTTTTATCCTTTCGTTTAGAAACAACGTCCCATTTTCTAACACTTAACGCAGGTTACCTACTCTGACAAAATATTTTACATATCTCTTACCTAACTCGCCCCCTTCGTAAATTGTATTTCGTAAATAGAATAAAACCCAAGATAAATTCGTATTCTGTTTCGCATAAAGAAAGAAATATATAATAGTATGTAGTTATGTAACGAAAAACGTAAAGCAAAACTAGTTTTATTTTTTAAAAACAATCTATTAAAATCTTTCTATTATTATTCCACTACTTCTTTAAATACTCTCAAGAAATTTTCTCCTAATATTTTTTTAATATCCTTTTCTTTGTAACCTTGATTGAAGTGTCTTTATATCTATTTAACTTTTACAATAGATATAATTTACTTAGAATGGTAAGCTTAAATAATTTTATGCCCTAAATGAAAACATTCGCAACACCTCAAAATAGTTATCTGATTCAAAAACTACATTAGTGGAAGAGATCTGTTTTGCTCCGGGATAAAAAGATGTTTTGAATGCTTTTGCATGATTTTTAAATGATAATTCAAGCTTGAAATGTTTGGGGAAATTTATTATACATTTATTAATATCTTCTCTTAATATCGACTCCACACCTTCCTTAATCTTTTTAACAGCCAGTTGAGGATGAATAGTGATCACCGAATTTCCTCAGCTCCCGCATTCATAGCTCCCTCACAGGCAGCCTTTACTTCCTCAGTCATTTGCTTGCTAAATTTTTGATAATCAAATTTTGACTTATCTGTTTCATCCCAATTGACAATACCGGTAATTCCTTCAATATCTGCACTAATATAAATTTTCATATATTTAATTTTCCTTTATCTATTTTTATTCTTTAAATTTCCCTGCCCTACTTTTTATTCAGTTTTTTTATCGTTTTTATCCCTTATTCAAATGCCAATTAAATGTGGAAACCTCACACAGGTAGGCCAATGGCACCTTTCCACATTTTTAGTCGTGCTTGATACCTTTCGGACGAATTTTTAGTCATCCGGGAGTAAAACCACACCATTTTGCCCTTTGGGTTAATAAATATATTTTCTCCATAATCATATCATTGCTATTCAAAATTATTTTATAAGAAGAAAAACGTACTAAATAGCACAATTGTCACCTATAATAAATAAAATATTTTTATTATTATTTATACTTATCTGCAATTATTAAGCCAAAGAACCCATTGGATCCCAGGGTTCTAATTCTATAGGAGTTTTTTCTAAGGCAGCCAAAAATTCCTCAGAAAGATATTTTTTATTCACTACTACCTGATACATAAATTGATTAAACCATTCATCACTCATAACAAAAAATCCATTTTTTCCATTATCTTTTCCCCAACTATTTTCTACCTTCCATCTATTTGGGCTATCTTCTACAAGGTTTACTCCGGTAAAAACCATAGCATGGGTAAGAAGACTATCCCCATAATTTAATCTATCTGCCTTAGATAAATCGAAGGAAATATCCAAGACTTCTTTATAATTATAAAGATCTAAATCCATAATTCCGGCCTTTGTTCCTAACATCTGACCTACATCACACCCAAACCAGACTGGTTCTTTATCTTTTAACTGGGATATAGCTAATTCCTTTAATTCTTCAATTTTAAGATTCAGATAAAGGACTTTTCTGCCTTCCTTTACATTTCCTAAATATTTTACGGTGTAGGTTTTGCCAAAAGGTTTATACTTAGTAGGGGCATTAATGATACTTATATAATCACTTACCTTTACCGAGGAATATTTCTTATAAAATTTTAAAGGAGTAAGATTCCTATCTCGATGAAAATTATTTTTTTTATCTCTATATTCAAAATCAAAAACTTTTGGTGGTTCTCCAAGAAAATGACAAAGAAGGGCATAAAATTCTTTAATCATCCCTTCTTTCTTGACTCTTAATTCTCTTTCTTCTCTCTCTTTTAAATCTTCTCGTAAAACTTTACTACATTCCCTTAATTTTAAATTTAAAATCTTATCCATCAAAGAAGAATCACTACTATGGAAGGATTCTGGCATAACATATTGAGGGACAATACCGTATTTTTCTACTAAATTTATAAACATATCCCATTGACCGCCATCTTGCATAGGGTCATTTAAAAGCCACATCACCAGACGACTATCCGTTTTTTCTCTTCTTGTTTCGATAATAGATTCTAAAAAATAATTAGCTTTTTCTAATTTATCCCAAAACATTAGATAGGCCTGAGAAAGTTCAAAACCTTCCTTTTCGCTTAAATTTAAATCAAGTTTTTGGGCAATAGCATAGCGTAATTTATTCAGGCCAGCAAACAGCCAACACCTTCCGCTCTTTTTTTGATCGGTAATCTTTCCGGTTTTTATCTCTTCCGAAAAAGTATGCTGCATCTTAATGATTGAATCTCGATTTAAAGCTGTATTATTAATTCCATTTTTAATAATAGCATTACTTACTATTTTACTTCTCCAGTCTTTACAGTAATCTTCTGAAAAATTTTTTAACAATTCTTTAGAAATTCCTTTATCTTCCATTTTATTCCTCCTCGTATAATTTTAGTGTAGACCCAACGGGCAAGCCCGTGGTATTCTACCCTTCGGGTTAATAAAGGTGATTGTAACCATTTTTATTATAATAACAAAATAAACGCTCACCATCAGAAAAAATACAGTTTAATTCACCTTTTTCATTAATTTAATAAACCATCTACTTAATCCCGTTAGTTAATCCAAGCATTACTCTAAACACTTTAAAAACTTCTATATATTCTTTGAAAATATTATTATTATGAGAATCACTTACCACAACTTCATCAGCTCCGTGCTCAAACGCAGCTTCAATTACCGCATTTACCTCCTTAGTAATAAACCTACGAGCTCTTTCATAATTTCTGGCTTCGGAAAACATTTGTTCCATATTAGCTACACCAGAAATTCCTTCTATATCTGCAGATATAAGTATCTTTACGATACAATCCTCATTTATTTAATTATGAAAGATTATATTACTTTTAAATCACAAATTACATACTTCTGTTAAAATGTATCATTTCCCTATACTTTGCATTTTTTAAAATTAAATTATATCTTCAAAAAAGTAATAATTTTATTAATCTTTAACCATTAAATCTCTATTTACTCAAGTACAAAATGACAAGCTGCCAAATGATCTCCATATTTAACTAATTCAAGCTCTTCCTTCTTACATATATCTTTAGCATAGGGACACCGAGTATGAAAGCGGCAACCAGAAGGTATATTTATAGGGCTTGGTACATCTCCTTTTAATATATCCCGTTTTCTATCTCTTAAATGAGGATCTATTTATCGTATTAAAATCTAATTTATCCATTGCATGTGAGCTAGTATCTCCACCTCTAATACACCAAATCGCTTTTACCTCTTTGTCAGCAAACATTTGATTTATTTCCTCTGCTTTTTCTACTCCTGTACCTGATGAATATCCGTGAACAGATTGATATGTACATTTTCCCATTCTTCCATGGTAACCCATTCCTTCAACAAGTTTTCTACACGAATCTGCTTGTTCTTTTGATACAGGAGAAGAAAGTGCTATAATAGCAATGGTATCACCTTTTTTAAATTTATCTGGAAAAATCATATTTAAACTACCTTTATTATTATAAATTAAATCCCATATTTGTAATAGTTGTATTTGCGATTAAATTTATTGCATAGGCCAATCTATATCTTTATCTCAATTTATAGGTTTCGATTTTTATAAAAATCTTAAATATTTCATAAATACTCCTTCTAATTTTAAATTAAAATCATTATCCTACTACTTCTTTAAATACTCTCAAGAAATTTTCTCCTAATATTTTTTTAATATCTTTTTCTTTATAACCTTGATTGAGTAGTTCCTCAGTAATGTTAGGAATTTTATCAACTCCTTCTAAGCCCAAAGGAAGACCACCTGTCCCATCAAAATCAGAACCTAACCCTACACAATCTATTCCTGCTTTTTTTACCAAATAATCAATATGTTTTACTACATCTTTAACGGTAATTTTTCTTTTTTCTTGAGTTAAAAAATTAGGTACATAGGTTATCCCTATTACTCCCCCCTTATCTGCTAAAGCTTTAATTTGCTCGTCTTTTAAGTTTCGAAGATGGGGACATAAAGAATAACAATTAGAATGAGAGGCAACAATGGGCGCTTTACTTCTTTTAATCACATCCCAAAAACCAGTCTCTGAAAGGTGAGACACATCAATTAACATCCTCAAGTCATTCATCTCGTCTATAACTTTTAAGCCAAACTTGGTTAAACCACTGCCGGTTCGGGATTCACCAACCCCGTCTGCAATCTGATTTCTTTGATTCCAGGTGAGAGTTAAGAGCCTGATTCCTAATCTATACAATACTCTCAATACTCCTAAATCACCTTCTAAGGCTTCTCCTCCTTCAATGGAGAGAATAGCGGCAATCTTTCCTGCTTTATTTACTTCCTTTATTTGGTTATAATTAGTAACTAATGATATATCACTCTTGTTTTTTTCTATTTCCTTATAAAAGCAATCAATTAGTTGCAAGGTTCTTTTTAATGACCTATCCGGCTTATAAATATCTTCTATAAAAACAGCAAAAAACTGAACATCAACCCCTCCTTCTTTCATTCTGGGAATATCCAGGTGACCGGTAGTTGATTTTTTCCCTAAGGTTCTTTTACGGCTCATAACCTCCAAAATAGTATCGCAATGTCCATCAAATACTGTCGCTTTCTGGTGTATCTGTTTTGCTTTGATTAAATGCGTATTAGTCTCTGTCAAATTTACTTTCACCTACTTTCATGATATATAAATTGATATTATTCAGTATTCGGTAAATTTATTTTTTCAGTAAAAACCATAAAATAATCAAACCTGCTAAAATTAATATAAAGATAATAATATTATTTTTGGTTTTTGTTTTCGTCCTAATTTTCTTGACTTCTGATAGAGGGGCTTTCCTATCAATTTCAGCTGCCATTTTAAAATGTTTTACAGCTTCGTTAATTCTTTTTGTTCTTTTGTAGGCTAAACCTAAATTACTATGAACAGCGGCGTAATCAGGTTTTAATTCCAAGGCTTTTTTATATAACTCAATTGACTTTTCATATTCTTTTTCTTCTAAGCAAATATTTCCTAAATTATTGCAGGGTTCAGGATATTCCGAATCTAATGTTAAGGCTTTTTCAAGATAGACTTTTGCTTTAACAAAATCTTTTAAACTAGCATAACAAACTCCTAATTTGTTATAGCACCTGGGATCATCCGGCCATTTTCCTAAAACCGTTTCAAATTCTCTGATGGCTTGATTGAAATTACCTTTCTTAAAATAACTTTCAGCTTTCTCAAAATCAATTTTATATTCTTCCTTATCCATAAATCCATTCTCCAAAATAAATTAACTACCCTGTCCTTATTCTATCCCGTAATTAGGCGCCTCTTTTGTAATAATTATATCGTGGGGATGACTTTCTCTTAAACCAGCAGAGGTAATTTGAACAAATTTAGTTTTTTCCTGCAATTCTTTAATGTTTTTTACTCCACAATAACCCATTCCCGATCGTACTCCACCTAATAATTGATACACACAAGCTGAAAGTAGCCCTTTGTAAGAAACTCTTCCTTCAATCCCTTCGGGAACCAATTTGTCATCTTCTGCTTCTTCCTGAAAATATCTATCTTTACTGCCTTTCTTCATTGCTCCGATTGAACCCATTCCCCGATACTCCTTATAGCTTCTCCCTTTGTAAAGCACTACTTCTCCCGGACTTTCTTCTGTTCCGGCAAACAGACTCCCTATCATTGCCGAATCAGCACCCACTGCCAAAGCTTTTGTTATATCACCGGAGTATTTTATGCCCCCATCGGCAATAAGAGGAATGTGATATTTTTTGGCTGCCCTTTTGCATTCTTGAATTGCTGAGACCTGGGGCACTCCTACACCGGCAACCACTCTGGTAGTACAGATAGAACCTGGTCCAATCCCCACTTTTATAGCATCAATCCCGGCTTTTATCAAACTTTCTGCTCCCTCAAAAGTTGCTACATTACCTCCAACTAACTCTATACCAAAATTCCGTTTTATCTCTTTTATAACTTCAATAACCCGGGTAGAATGTCCGTGGGCAGTATCGACTACTATAACATCAACTTTGGCATTTACTAAAGCTTCTACTCTTTCCATTGTATCTCGAGATACACCTACGGCAGCACCCACCCTGAGCCTTCCCTTAACATCCTTGCAGGCATTAGGAAATTTTTTAACTTTTTCGATATCCTTTATAGTAATAAGTCCTTTCAAAATGAAATTTTTATTTATTATAGGCAATTTCTCAATTCTATTTTTATGCAATATTCTTTTAGCCTCTTCAAGGGTAGTGCCCAATGGGGCAGTAATCAGATTTTCTTTAGTCATTATTTCTACTATTTTCAATCTTTTGTCTTTTTCTTCTAAAAATCTAATATCCCGGTTAGTTAAAATTCCCACTAATCTTTCTTCTTTGTTTACAATAGGAATTCCAGAAATATGATATTTTGCCATCAGCTCAATTGCTTCTCCCACACTTTTCTCTGGTGAAAGAGAAATAGGTTCTACAATTACTCCGCTTTCTGATCTCTTAACCTTATCTACTTCTTCAGCCTGTTCTTCTATGGACATATTTTTATGAATAATACCAATACCGCCTTCCCGAGCAATGGCAATGGCTAATCTGGATTCGGTAACTGTATCCATAGCAGCACTAACTAAAGGAATGTTTATATTGATATTTCTACTAAATCTTGTGGATACGTCAACTTCCTTTGGGAGAATGGCTGATTTTTTGGGAACTAATAAAATATCGTCAAAGGTTAAACCTTCAAAATTTAAAAATCTTTCTTTTTCCATAATTTTTCCACCTTTCGAATTAGTCGTTAGTATAAATTAGCGTATAGCAGGTAGCGTTTAGTATATAGTATTACAAACAAGACACCTTCCTTACTATATTTTCCACTTTACTACTTTAACATTTAATCGATACTTGGGCGTATGCAATGCGCCCCTACTTCTTTCAATAAACCCAACCCCGTAACTCGCAACCCGTAACTTTTAATTTTAACTGCCAAACCGGGTAATCGAGTAACTAATATCCTATCCGCTAAACTCTCTACTTTATTTTTATTAATATTACCCCTCTTCAATATCCTTGTCAATCAATCGAGAAGAAAGGTATAAACAGTATCGAGTATATAGTATCGAGTATCGAGTTAAGATAGAGAAAAAAAAGATAGAAAAATTAGATTTCTTTCGCTCTAACTACCCCTACTAAAATTTACGCTAAGGTGTAAACAAAAGAGTAGATGAGTTTTTTCTTTTTATAAAAATAGTTCTAAAAAAAATTTCTTTACTTTTTCGTGAAATGTACTACAATAAAAAAGATTTTATATCTAAAATTTTTTTTATGATATAATGGAAAATATCTTAGAGTAAAATAATAAATAACTAAATAGTTTATTAAGAATCTATAATATATTAATTAGGAGTAAAAATGAATAATACAACTGATAACCCCCCAGAAAAAAATTTAGTTAAAGATATATTAGCCTGGAAGAAAAAGAGAGAAGCAGTAATTTTAGCTCATGTTTATCAACCTGGCGAAATACAGGATATTGCCGATTTTACAGGTGATTCACTTTTCCTTAGCCAGCAAGCTGCTCAGACTACTGCAAAAGTAATTGTATTTTGCGGAGTTCGCTTTATGGCAGAAACTGCATCTATTCTCTCTCCAGAAAAAATTGTTCTACTTCCAGAAATTAAAGCTGGATGCCCTCTGGCTGATACGGCACCAGCTGAAAAAGTAAAAAACAAAATAAAGGAACTACCTGAGGCAGTAGTGGTTTCTTATGTGAATTCATCAGCAACTGTAAAATCTTTAAGCGATTACTGTTGCACTTCTGCTAATGCTGTTAAAATTGCTCAGTCAATTCCTCCAGAAAAAGATATTTTATTTCTTCCCGATATGAATTTAGCTGACTTTACTGCAAAGAAATCAAAACGAAAAATCATACCCTGGCAAGGTTTCTGCCCCACTCATCATCTTTTAACCAGAGAGGATGTAATCAAAGCTAAAAAACTTCATCCCCATGCTTTACTTTTAGTACACCCTGAATGCCGCCCGGAGGTATGTAATCTGGCTGACTATATCGGCAGTACCAGAGGAATTATTGAATTTGTCGGTAATAATCCAGTTAAGGAATATATCATTGGTACAGAACTGGGAATATTTCATCCTTTAAAAAAGAATAACCCAGATAAAAATTTTTTCCCAGCCTCTAAAAAAATGATCTGTAGAGATATGAAACTTATCACCTTAGAAAAAGTTCTCTATTCTTTACAAAATTTAAAACCCCAAATTACAATCCCGGAGGGTATAAGAAAAAAATCTTTAAAAGCACTAAATCGAATGATAAAAATTACCTAGTTAGTCGCTTGCATGGTTAGCTAGTTATCTGTTTAAGAGAATTAGTGTATAGTTTAAAAATGAAAGGATTATTTTATAAATGTTTCCACGATATTTAATTAACTTTAACCTATCACAAATTAAAAAAATTTATACGGATTTTCTTGTAGTTGGTTCTGGCATCGCTGGCTTATATACTTCGCTTAAAATTTGCGATAAAGGAGAAGTTATTCTTCTTACCAAAAGTAATTTAAAAGAAAGTAGCACAGAATATGCTCAAGGAGGTATAGCAGTAGCCCTGGGAAGTAATGATTCTCCTCGCTTACATATGGAAGATACTTTAAAAGCTGGAGCAAATTTTTGTGATCCTAAAGCAGTAGAAGTCTTAGTTACTGAAGGCCCAAAATGTGTTGAGGAATTAATAAAATGGGGAACTAAATTTGATAAAATTGAAGGTAAATATAAACCTACTTTAGAAGCAGCTCACCAAATACCCAGAATCTTACATGCAAAAGGAGATGCCACTGGTGCCGAAGTCGAAAGGTCTCTTTCCAAAAAAGTTATTAAAGAAAACAAAATTATAATTAAAGAAAATACCTTTGTATTGGATATTTTAACAGACCACAATAATTGCTATGGTCTATTAACTATGGATAATAAGACTAAAGAGATTATTGCATATTTAGCAAAATCGACTATTTTAGCCAGCGGAGGGACAGGACAGCTCTTCGGTAATACTACTAACCCTAAGGTTGTTACCGGAGATGGAATTGCCTTAGCTTATCGAGGAGGAGCAAAAATCGCTAATTTAGAATTTATTCAATTCCATCCTACCGCCCTCTACCACGAGGGAAATCCCAAATTTCTTATTTCCGAAGCAGTTCGCGGCGAAGGGGCTATTTTAAAAAATATTAATGGCGAATCATTTATGCGCTCTTATCACCCACTGGCTGAATTAGCTCCCAGAGATATAGTTGCTCGAGCCATTAAAGACCAGATAAAAAAAACTAAAAGTAATTATGTTTGTTTAGATGCTACTAAAATAAAATATAAATTTTCCGAACGATTTCCTACTATATATAAAAATTGTATTGAGATTGGTATAAACCCGGAAAAACAATACATTCCTGTAGCCCCTGTTGCCCATTATACTATGGGGGGTGTAAAAACTGATACCTGGGGGCAAACTAATTTAACTAATTTTTATGCTTGCGGAGAATGCTCGAATACGGGTGTCCATGGAGCAAATCGTTTAGCCAGTAATTCACTCCTGGAAGGATTGGTCTTTGGTAATAGAATTGCCCAAAAAATTAAAGAAAAAATGAATAGTTCTTCCATAAAAAAATATAAAGAATTAAATATCTCTTATAACTTTCCTCGAAATAAAAATAAAGAATTAAACGTTATTCAAATAAAAGAAAATCTACAAAAACTTATGTGGGATAAAGTAGGAATTATTCGTAATTCTTCAGATTTAATAGAAGTTCAACAAAAAATCAATCAATGGAAATTTTTATTATTATCGGAATTAAAATCAGTGGAAGAATTTGAATTAGCTAATATGCTTACCTTGGCAGATTTATTAACTAAGTCCGCCCTGAAGAGGAAAGAAAGTAGAGGGGCACATTATCGCAAGGATTTTCCTGATAGAGATGATATAAACTGGAAAAAATATATTATATACTAGCGGATAGCGTTTAGCGTAGAGCGGATAGTTTAAGAGTGAAAGATGAAAAGCGCAAAACGCAAAACCATAGCTCAAAACTCAAAATTAGAGAATAATCGTTGTTTGTTCTCTTAAATATACTAATAAAAGTAAATGTTAGGTTTAATAAAAAAAATTAAGAAGAAGAGACAACAAAATAAAATACATTTTAGGATGAAACAGGGGGATCAGCAAATATATTAGTTTGAACAGATTAAAGCTTATTTATAAAATAAGTTTTGAATTTTAAATTATGGTTTTTAGCTTTTAGCTTTGCGCTTTTAGTTTATTGATTTATACTATACGCTAAACGCTGTACGCGATACGCTAACTAAATACTATTTACTAACTATTAATTTAATTGATGAATAGGTGGATCGACTAATTGGTCAATTGGCAAATTGGAGAATTGGTCAATTATTACATAAGGAGGTGCTTTTAAGATGGACTTTTCGATAAAAGAAAATATTCTGGTAGATAAAATAATAGAACAAGCTTTATTGGAAGATATCGGTACAGGAGATATTACCACCGAATCTATTATTCCTTCCAATTTAAAGGCTAAAGGGATAATTAAAACCTCCGATGAAGGTGTAGTTGCCGGTTTAGATATAGCCCGCCTGGTATTTCAAAAATTAGATTCAGATAATACTTTCCAAGAAAAAATTATAGACGGGACAAAAATTACTCAGGGTAAACTATTAGCAGAAATTACCGGTTCTGCCAGAACCATTCTCAAAGGAGAAAGAGTTGCCTTAAATTTCCTTCAGCGAATGTCTGGTATAGCTACCATTACCTCTAAATTCTGTCAGGAAGTAAAAGATTTCCCGGTTCGAATAGTCGATACTCGTAAAACTACTCCCGGATTAAGAATATTAGAAAAATATGCTGTCCGTATGGGGGGAGGACATAATCACCGTTTCGGATTATATGATGCGGTACTAATTAAGGATAATCATATAGCAGCAGCTGGAGGAATTAAATCAGCAGTAAATTCTGTCCGAAAACAAATCTCCCACACGGTAAAAATTGAAGTCGAAGTAGAAAACTTGTCTCAGCTTCAAGAAGCTTTAGAAATGAGGGTTGATGTAATAATGCTGGATAATATGAATTTAAATGTAATGAAAAAAGCTGTAAAAACTGCTAAAGATAAGGTCTTGCTTGAGGCATCAGGGAGAGTCACTTTAGAAAATGTAAAGGAAATTGCTCAAACGGGAGTAGATTTAATTTCTATTGGTGCCCTCACCCATTCGGTAAAGTCGTTGGATATTAGTATGGAAATTTCAAAATAGCGTATAGCGTTTAGCGCGTAGCGGATAGTAAAAAAAAAGAGAAAAGAAGGAAGCCAGAATAAATTTGTATCGCATATTACGGTAGGTTCCTTTTTTGTTATTGCGAGGAATAAAACGACCGAAGCAATCTCAAACGGGGATTGCCACGCTCTGATAAATTAGAGTTCGCAATGAAATAGAATAAAGTAGACTGATAAGTGAAAACTTTCAACTGAAAACCGTATTTAATACTAACAATTAATATCTCTTGTATTTTATATTTTTCTTACACTTATTACCCGCACCTATACGCTAAACGCTGTACGCCCCACGCTAGGCTTATTCACTAACGACTAACTCATTTATTCATCTCGTAAATCATACGTAATCCCTGCAAGGTTAAAAAAGGATTAATTTTGTCAATCAGTTTAGTTTCGCTTCCTATCAATTCTGCCTGACCACCGGTAGCTACTACTACAGACTCTTCTCCCAGCTCTTTCTTAAATCGCCAGATCAATTCATTAATTAGTCCCAAATAGCCAAAAAATATTCCCGATTGCATAGCGGAAATAGTATTACTTCCAATAGAATTTTTAGGTTTAATTATTTCTATTTCAGGTAATTTTGCTGTCTTTTTAGCCAGAGCTTCTGCGGAAATTTCTATTCCCGGAGCAATAGCTCCTCCCAAATAAACTCCCTCTGCGTTCACCGCACAAAATGTAGTGGCTGTCCCAAAATCTACAATTATTACCGGCCCTCCATACAACTTATAAGCAGCAATAGCATTGACAATTCTATCAGCTCCCACTTCCTTGGGATTATCAAGCTTAATACAAATTCCGGTCTTTGTCCCCGGTCCTACAATAATTGGAGAAACTTTAAAATAATCCATGGACATCTTTTTTAATATCCAGGTTACTGGAGGGATAACACAAGAAATAATTAACGATTTAATATCTGAAAAGGATAAATTAGAATCGGAAAGTAAACTCTTAACTAACATTCCATACTCATCCTCTGTCTTATTCAGATCAGTAGAAATTCTCCAATGGCCTAATAATTTCTCTTCTTTGTATACCCCTATTACCGTATGGGTATTACCTACATCAATTACTAAAATCATCTCAACCCCTCCCTTCCACTACAAACAATCTATAACCTTCCACTAAAAATCTTTTAAACTTAAATAACAAAAAATAGAGTAGAAAAGGGTTTGGCTTCTCTACTCTTTAACTTTTCTAATAACCAGCTCTCTTTAGAGCCTTTACTAATATAAATACCAATAATATCGCTACTACCACCTCTGGGATGCCATGAACAAAAGCAATGGTCAAACTTACTTTAGCCGGAAGATATCCTCTTAAGGTAGCCAATCCCAATACTCCAATAGTGTTGGTAAGAGTTCCCAGGGCAGCCGCAACAGCACTGTTCTTCCAGAAATATTTGTAAGAATAATAAGCGACTACTCCGATAAATATTCTAGGTAAAATGGCAATCAAAGGGTCGGCAAACATGGGATTAGTAGCATTTAAAAAACTGTAAACTCCAAAGATTAATCCTACTAATGCACCTACTATCGGACCTTCAATAATCCCTCCTAAAATGGCTGGAATGTGCATAATGGTGGCATGACCAGCTGGAGTTGGAACGGGGATAAACCCCAACCTGGTTACTCCCAGGATGATGGAGATTGCACCCAACATACCGGATATAGCCAGCTGCCGGGTAGTAAGTTTAAATCCTGATAAAGCAGAATCTCTATTCATTTTTTTTCACCTCCGTTCTAGTTCTATTTAAAGATACCAGACGAAATACTATTAATTTTATTTACTCCTGGTCTTGTCCTTATATAAGATGCAAGCTTTCGGGTAAAGGTATATTCTTTACACCCACAGTGTAAGATACTTTACTAAATATGTCAAGATAATGAATTCAGTAATGAGTAATAAGTAATAAGTAATATGAAAAGAGTTAGTTAACCGTTTAAGAAAATCAAAGAATAAGATAAAGTAAAGAACATATCTTAATTAGTTAATTAAAACAAATTAGCTGTTAACAAAGGAAAACCCTTCTTTTTTTTTAAAGTACCCCCACTAAAGTTTACACTAAAATTAAATATATATCGGGTAAAGACAGTATTGAGTTAAGAAAAAGAAAGGAAATAAATGCAGTAAAAATTAGCGAAGTTTTTTCTTTTTTAATACTTTAAGTCGAAAAAAGTCCTCTCTCTCCTTTTCTTCTAACATTTCAGAGATCATCTTTACAAGGGCTTCGTACTTAGGTATCTGAATGTTCTTCAGGGCATTAGTCCTTTTTTGGGTCCTTTTTATCTCCGTAGCAAGTTTATAGACCGAATCCTCTATCTCTGCCAGTTCATAGAGTAGATACTTCACCCGGTGGAATTCTTTTAAGGCTACATCCAGGGCAGTATTGGTATGATAAAAACTATAGTAAGGTTCAAGTTCACGCTTCTCATACTTTATTTGGGGTATCTCAACACCCATGATACTTTGGGTAAGAATAGTAAATTCGGTGGCTTGAGGTATAGACTCAGCTACTTCATTAACTTCATTTATCCCAATAGTAATATTAGCCATAATTAAGGCTTCATAGGCTTCTTTAAAGATTCCCTGCATTTTTTGCTGAATCACTTTAGCTCTATCCATAAAGCTCATCATTTCTCTAATGAGCACGTTTCTCTTTTTATCCAAAAGTTCGTAACCCTTTTTGGAA
>Ga0222684_1000177_pt1 | contig 16342 bp, 13 predicted proteins | sample AntAcemetage1075_FD_181150 | JGI IMG/M metagenome (GOLD analysis project Ga0222684, IMG submission 181150) | Saline water microbial communities from Ace Lake, Antarctica - #1075 | ecosystem: Environmental > Aquatic > Non-marine Saline and Alkaline > Saline | place: Antarctica: Ace Lake...
TGGAATCACTGTAAAACCGACGTTCTTCGCGGCGACTGTCATAGTATTGGCCCCAACGTTCATGCCGTAACTGGCACAGACCGCCACCCGGTCCTCCGGGCCGAACCCCTGTGAAACAAAAATTCGGGAATATTTTTCGGCATACCGCTTCCAGTCATCCCAGGTCAGAAAAAACGCCTTGGGTATTCCGGATGTTCCGCTGGTTTCATGAAGGGTATAGACATCACGCCACGGAACACTCTGAAACTCAAAAAAAGGTGTTACCGGCGGCTGATGTTCACGGATCGTTCCCCCGGTGATAATGGGCAGTTCCCGTAAATCCTCATGTTCCCGAATTGAATCCGGCTGTATCTTCTGGCTGGCAAACCAGTGCCGGTAAAATGTGGAATGTTCGGCAGCATAGCGCACAGTCGCCCTGACCCGCTCGTCAACAAGGGTGTCAAGATCACCCCGTGGCATGCACTCAATCTCTTTTCGGTAATACGTCATCCTGTGCAACCTCCACCCGTCCGAACCTCACCTGCCATAGCCAAACCTGCTCGTTGCAGACACTTGAAAGTTGTGGTCTGATTATATACAGTGCCCTGCCATGCCAAGGTATTTGGTTAGGAACACGAAAAATAAACGTGAGAGCATTAAGGAGACATGAATGACAGACTGGACTGTTGTGCCGGGTAAAAACGCAGGATACATACGCCTTTACGCCCTTTCGACCTGTGGACACTGTAAACGGGTGCGCGAACTACTCAAAGAACTGGGCGTGGCCTATCGCTTTGTGTATGCAGACCTGCTGCCTGACGACGAGGCGCAGACGGTCTTCCGGGAAGCAATGACCTTTAATCCCCGGGGATCGTTTCCGACGCTGGTTGTGGACGGCACGGTCATTGTAGGCGACCGGGAATCAGAAATCAGGGAGGCAGTTCGGGTATGAGTAACCCAGACGAAAATGGCTGTGCAGACGAAGCAGCCTTCAGTGAAGAGACGGTCGAAGAGCGATACCAGCAGCTTGTCAGTGACACGGCGAAAGGCGGTTATTTCTTAAATCCGGATACCAGTCTGGTGATGGATCTGGTCAGAGGAATGTGCACCAATCGGGAACGGTATGGCTATGAGGCATGCCCATGCCGGTTCTGTATCGGATCCCGTGAACATAATCTGGATATCATCTGCCCCTGCTTTTACCGGGACGAGGATCTGACGGAATTCGGGAGCTGTTTTTGCGGGCTGTTTGTAGCAAAGGATGTGGCAGAAGGAGACCGGAAGCTGCCGGAATGTGTCCCGGAACGACGTGACCCGACCTGTGTTTTCCCTGAAGAAGGAAAACCTCAGATTACCCCCCTTAAAACCGTTTCAATAGACCAGTGCAACTACCCGGTCTATCGCTGCCGGGTGTGTGGGTATCTGTGTGCCCGAAAATCGCCGTCGGACCCCTGCCCCATCTGCGGAGCGGAGAAGGATCGGTTTGAGACCTTTTCCTGGCAAACCTCACAGATGACGCACAAAATCATACCGGATAAAAAGGGACCAATAGTCCATCGGGTGTTACCTGCAGATTTATCTTCCAAAGAAAACAACCTGTTTTAATCAATGTCCCACTATCGCCCCGGAGATGTGGTGCTCGCCCCGGTTCGTTTTCACCGGCGGGAGGAATCTGTTAAGATTCGCCCCGCCGTAGTCATCGAACAGCAGAATGACGGTCGGGTGATCGTCTGCCCGGTCACCAGCAGGCAGCCTGATAATTCACCACATCTGACACTGGAACTGGACGATTTTGCCAACGGCGGTCTCAACCTATTTGAAGAAAGTTACGTGCTCCTCAGCGAGCGGACCGCAGTAGCAGTCGGACTCATCGCCGGAAAGAAAGGGCAGCTCAATGCTGAATGGCTTTCTGAACTAAGAAGGCAGCTTTCCGGCATCTGACTACAAAAAAAAGTGAAAATGAAGAGACATTCTTCATTCCTGTTAGGATATTTTTAAGGTTCGTTTCTTCTCAGTGCAACAAAGAGAGCAATCGCACCCAGAATACCGACCGGCAGAAGCAGCGGCGAAACCGGCGACTTGGTTGGCTGAGCAACCGGCACCAGCACGGCGGAAACCTGAGCTGTCTGACCACCTGCAACGGACACCTGTGAATTCCAGTCCTGATAGCCAGTGAGCTTCAGGATAATTGCATAGGTTCCGGCTCCGACATTCGGAAGTGTAGTCGGCGTAATGCCTTTGTTGACGTCATTCAAGTACACCACCGCACCGGCAGGGCTTGAGGAGACCTGAAGCGACCCGCTGCCGGAGGGTGACGGTGTGGGCGTCGGCGAAGTGCCGGACTGTAAAACGAGTGAGATCGAGGTTGTCTTCCCGGCGGTAACTGTTACTGACGAGGTCGCGGTCTGGTAGCCGGAAAGCGTTGCAGAAATCGTGTGGGTTCCGGCAGAAGCTGAACCAATATACACGCCCGTTCCCGGTGAGCTGGTGCCATAATATACACCGTCCATATACACTGAGGCATAGGCCGGGCTGGTGGTGATGCGCAGTGAACCGGTGGTTGGCTGTGCCATTGGCGTTAAAAACTCAGAAACATAGGTTGTCTGACCCGGATAGACGTGAATCGTCGATGACCATTCAACGTAGCCCGGCAGAGAGAATTCTACGATATGGGCACCTTTTGAGACGCCGCCCATCGTGTAGGGCGTAAACCCGATATAACCACCATCAAAGGTGACATGAGCTCCCGGCGGGTTTGAGATGAAGGAAACCGAACCCTGCGTCTGGGCCGGGGTCAGAACCGGTGAGATCGTCGTTGTGGAACCCGACTGAATCTTTACCGTGTTTGACCAGGGCTGATACCCGTTGTAGGTCAGTTGCACACTATGCATTCCCGGTGAAAGCGTCACGCTGTGAGGGGTTGTACCATAAATTGCCCCGTCCACATGAATCATCGCACCGGATGGTGTAGACGTCGCTTTGAGCGTGCCGGTCGTCGGCGCAAGTGGCGAAAGCGTTACAGAGACCACAGCATGCCCACCGGCCGAAGGTAACGGAGGCAGGGCTTCACTCGCGGAGTTATAACCGGAAGCAGTGACCCGAACAGCCGAGTACGGTGCGCCGGTTGAATACACCGGGACCGAGAGCTTCCCACTCTGAATCTGGCCCATGTTCTGCCCATCGAAGTAGACCGTGGCGCCGTCCACATTACAGTACACATCATACCATCCCATCGTTCCCCCGATGTCTTCTGCCGCCACCGGAGCAACACACAGAGCAAGAATACACAGTGGCAGAAGCCACCGAATCATTCTGATATCATTTCTTTCCATAACCAATCAATTGTGTATCTGGCAGAATAACGATATATTCCTTTGGTTCTGCGGTGAAAATTGCCGGAAATTATGATCGAATAGTCGTAAAGAGAACAAAAAAAGACAAAATCAACAACGCAATCTTTCAAAGAGTAAGTGGAGTGGGAGGAGTAAGCCCCATTCTGTTCATTGCAGCATTCAGCTCCGCGCCGTACCCGGGGCGATCCCGGACGGATCATATGCCCCAATCTCCGGCTTGCACCAGCAGGGATTCGCCGTTTCATCGATTCCCGGTAGATCAGACGCTTCAGAGATCGGTCCCATCATCAGCTCTCATACCAGGCCGTGTCGTTTCTGTGCCATTGCCGTGGGTCTCCCCACCCGTACTTGCATACGGCTGCATGTCCGGGGGTGTGGGGACTTTCCTCAGCTACCCCGGCCCCGACACAAGGTCAGGACCAAAGGTTACCGTCAGCCGCACTCTCCCTCTCCTATTATTATTCTCAGACTCGTTATTTATTACAGATGTTGATGCTGTCTGAAACAGAAGGGAAAACGGCCATCACTCTGGCCCGCTGCGCCCTTGAGGAGATTATCGCCGGACGCAACTGCCGCACCCCGGACCTCACCCCGGTCTTTGACGAGAAGCGCGGCGTCTTTGTGACGCTGAAAAAGAACGGAGACCTCCGGGGCTGTATCGGCTTTGTTCAGCCCATTCTCCCTCTGAAGGCCGCCATTCCCCAGGCAACTCTGGCCGCCGCGACCGAAGATCCACGCTTTCACCCGGTGCAAACCGAGGAACTTCCGGCAATCAGCCTTGAGGTTACTGTCTTAACCGTCTCGGAACCGCTGGCTGGTGCCCCCGAAGAACGCGCCAACCATATAACAGTGGGCAGGCACGGCCTGATCATTCAGGGCATGGGCCGAAGCGGCCTTCTGCTTCCCCAGGTGGCGCCGGAATGGGGCTGGAACGAGACCGAGTTTCTCGACCAGACCTGCCGGAAAGCCGGACTCCCGGCAGGATGCTGGAAGCGCCCTGAGATACAGGTCTTAACCTTTGAGGGGCAGGTTTTTTCAGAAGTATCAGAATAAACCATATCCTCATCACCACCAATTAATAACAGGATTTACCCACTATGGCAGTCACCTTTGAAGTCATCCATAAAGATATCATGGGCCGGACCGGAAAACTCCGGGTCGGCGACAAGACCGTGAAAACACCGCTGTTGTTGCCGGTCATCAACCCCCACATCCAGCTGATTACCCCTCAGGAGATGCAGGAACTTGGGGTGGAAGCACTCATCACCAACGCCTACATCTTCTCAAAAAGCAAGAAATTCCGTGAGGATGCACTGGAGAGAGGTCTTCATGACGTCCTTGGTTTTGACGGCGTCATTATGACGGATTCCGGCGCTTTTCAGCAGTCGATCTACGGCGACGTAACCTTCACCAATTCTGAAACGGTACAGTTCCAGCGTGACATTGGCAGCGAAATCATTGTGCCGATGGATATCGCAACCCACCCGGACGTCGAGGAAGAACGTGCCACTGAAGAACTCAGGGTTACGATGGAGCGTATCGAAGAGGCGATGGCAATTATTCCTGACGGCCATCTGGCTGCGCCCGTACAGGGAGCGTCCTATCTGGACCTGAGAGAAGAGGCAGGAAAAGCTGTATCTGAACTCGGTGCCCGTTTTACACCAATTGGTGCCGTCGTTCCGCTGATGGAAAGCTACCGGTACCGTGAACTCGTGGAAGTCGTCCTCGCAGCAAAACGCGGTCTCTCACCCTCGACCTGCGTGCACCTCTTTGGCGCAGGCCACCCGGCAATGCTCGCTCTTGCGACCGCAATGGGCTGCGATGTCTTTGATTCGGCGGCCTACGCCCTCTATGCCCGTGAAGGGCGGTATATGACAACAAAGGGCACGCTTCACCTAAAAGATTTGCAGGAACTTCCCTGTTGCTGTTCAGTCTGCCGGACTCACACAGCACAGGAACTCAAAAACCACCCGGACCGCGAAAAACTGCTCGCCATGCACAATCTTCAGGTAACTATTGGAGAGATTGCCACCATACGGCAGGCGATTGTGGACGGCACGCTCTGGGAACTCGTAGATGAGCGCTGCCGGAGCCATCCGAAACTGCTGGCAGGATACCGGGCGCTTCTGGAACATGCCGAAGAACTTGAATCCTCTGACCGTGTGACCAAACGACGCTTCTTTTACCGGGGAACCGAGAGTTGCCGCCGGACTGAAGTGTTACGCTACCACCGCCTTACCGAACGCTTTGAAACCGGGAAACAGACATTTATCTCGATGACTGGCGAAGCACCTGAAGAGAATGATTATGATACCGTCTTCTTCTTTAAGCCACCATTTGGCCCCTACCCCCCAGAAATGAATGAGGTCTTCCCCGTCGGCATGTGTGAGATTCCGGACTGGGACGAAGCAATGGTGACGGCTGGGTGCCTCGGTATCCGCCATATGATTGAGACTCACCCGGAATCCTCATTTACCGTCTATTGCCCGGAAGAGTGGCAACCGGTAACCGAGCGTGAGCTTGCCGGTCTGGAGGTTACCTATGCCGAACTATGATATTATAAGGCGCTGTGGCTTTGCCCGTAGCGGAACTACAGTCATCGGAGACGAAAAAATAACGCTGCCCTGTGCCCTTGAACGCGAGGCGTTTCTGAAAGCTGACGACCTGCCGGGACCGTTTTCCAACGTGCCCATTACTGAAAAGAACGGGCCGTTCACTGACAGCCTCCCAACACCCAATGAAACCGTGACAATTGCCCACCCTGCCGTTGCACAACAACCCGTGCCCGGTAGTATTGTGTTAGTCGCAAACTGGCATACAACCCTCAGCAACCCACGCCTCTATACCGAATCATTACTTGCTCTGCGTGAAAATTATCCACCCGACGCAATCTGGTACGCCCCGGCGTCGGCCCTTCCTCAGAATGTGGCGACCCTCATTGCCTCCGGCTTTGACCTGTTCGACTATACCGCCGTGGACCTTGCCACTGTTCAGGATAAATTCTGCACGGTTGACGGCGTTTTCCCGGCCGCCGAGTGGTTTGGCGCCGGCACCTGTTTCTGTGAAGGCTGCAAAACCGGCAGTTTACAGCTCCACAACCGCCTCGCGCTGGATCAGGAATGTGCTGTGGTCCGGCAGTATATCAAACGCGGCCAGCTCCGTGAACTGCTGGAACGCCGGTGCCGGGCAGATGCTTCTCAGGTTGGCATTCTGCGACGCCTTGACCGTGCCTATCCGGCAGATGAAGCATATACACCGGTGGTGCGAAACGCAACACTTCAGGCCAATAGTGCCGAATCGATCAACCGACCGGAGGTAAAAAGGTTCGCTGAGCGTATCCTTGAGCGGTTTATCCCATCACGTACCGATGTCGCTGTTCTCATCCCCTGCTCAGCCAGAAAACCCTATTCACTCTCTCAGAGTCACCACGCCTTTGCCCGTGCTATCAGAAACCGTGCCCACGAGATTATTATCACCTCACCGCTGGGCATCGTGCCTCGTGAGTGCGAACGCATCTACCCGGCCGCCCACTACGATATCCCGGTAACCGGATACTGGGACAAAGAAGAGCGGGCGTTTGTGACAGAAGTCCTTGCCGCCTATCTAAAAAAACACGGGTTTTCACGGGTCGTTGCCCATCTTGATGGCGATAGTCTGATTATCGCACGGGAAGCGGCAGAACAGGCAAGTATCCCTCTGGAAGTGACAACCGGTGATCTTCATCCGACCTCAAAGAAAGCTCTGGACACGCTGGACGAAGCTCTTGCCGGTTCGCGGGTTCAGACGCCGGATATCATTCGAGGAACGCTCTCCTATCAGTTTGGCATTGATGTGGATACCAAGGGATGGCGTATCAAAGGAAAGATGCACCGCCAGTCCGTGGTGAAAGGCAAACTCCAGCTCTTCTCCATCGACAACACCACCGGATATTACAAGCCCACATTTGCCGGCTGGAAATTCCTGCCGGACGTCTATCGGGTCACTATCGATGACTTTGAACTCAAAGGCGATGTGCTCGTGCCGGGCATGTTCTCCTGTGACCCTTCCATCCGGGAGGGGGACGAGGTCTTTGTAACCGGCCCCCAGGCACAGGCAACTGGAAAAGCTGCGATGGGTGCTGAAGAGATGGAGCGGTCGTCACGCGGTGTGGCGGTGAAAACCCGGAAAGTTCACCGGGGATAGGCGCTGTAAAAATTACTGCTCAGGACATGTTTGATGTAGGATGATAGAGATACTATCTGTTAGAGGACTGAGTAGTAATGCACCGGAGTATTGAGGAGAACTTAGAAAAATTACAGGTGTTATGTCAGCAGCACCATGTAAAGGAACTCTCCCTCTTTGGATCAGCAACCGGACCGGATTTTAATTCGGAAACGAGTGATCTCGATTTTTTAGTCTCTTTTCAGCCAATGAATCCGGCAGAGCATGCAGATGCATGGTTTGGTCTCCAGGAGGATCTTGAGGCACTCTTTAACAGATCTGTGGACCTGATAGAATCAAAACCCCTGACGAATCCCTATTTCCTTCAGTCACTAAAAGAAACACAGGTGCAAATCTATGCCGCAGCATGATTCACATATGTATCTTTATGACAGCATGGAAGCCTCAAATTTGATTCTTGAATTTACAGCAGGAAAGACCTTTGAGGATTATAAGAACAATCCGATGATGAAATCGGCAGTAGAACGACAATTTGAGATTATCGGTGAAGCCTTGGGTCAGGCAGTGAAAAAGGATCCATCACTGGGTACATCAATCCATAATATCTCCCGTATTGTTGCATTTCGGAATCGACTTATCCACGGATACGCCCATGTCTCTGACGAAGTTGTCTGGGGTGTCGTTGAGAAGTATCTCCCTATCCTCAGAAAAGACCTGGATCATCTGTTGAAAGTCAGCGAACCGTAACATCATTATTTTTAATAATTCCTACAGATTATTTCAGACCAAAGGTGATGAAGACAAAGTATTCCCACTTTTGGAGGAAAAGAGCGAAGGGATTTTCAGACCAAAGGTGATGAAGACAAAGTATTCCCACTTTTGGAGGAAAAGAGCGAAGGGATTTTCAGACCAAAGGTGATGATGACGAAGTCTTCGCATTTTTGGATGAAAATTACGAAGTAATTTTCAGACCAATATCACAAGAAATTCAAACCAAAATGAAATCATCTCTTTGCCACTAAGCCGAGGACTTAAGTTATCAAAAAGACAATTTTTAACCCATAAGCTTAGCGTATCATATTCCGGAGTGAACATACGAGTGTATCAGATTGAAAAGCGAGCGGAGATTGCAGAGAATATCTTTGAATTCTGGATATCCGCACCACATGTGGCGACCCATGCCCAGGCCGGCCAGTTTGTTGTTATCAGAATCGACAACCACGGCGAACGGATTCCGCTGACCATCTCAGCAGCAGAGAACGGCAGTGTCAGAATCGTTTTCATGGCCATAGGCAAGACAACAACCCAGCTTGCCGCAATGCAGGCCGGAGAGAGCATCCTCGACATAGCAGGTCCTCTTGGCCAGCCCAGTGATGTAAAAGAATGGGGCAACTGTATCGTCATCGGTGGCGGTGTTGGTATCGCCTGTCTCCCTATCCTTGCAAAAGCCCTGAAAGCTGCAGAAAACAACGTAACCTCCATCATCGGTGCCCGAAACAAAGACCTGCTCCTTCTGGCAGACGAGCTTAAAGCAGCATCCGACGAGTGTGTCATCTGCACCGATGATGGCAGTTTAGGCTTCCACGGATTCCCGGCAGACATCCTCAAACAGAAGATCGCTGATGGCGAACAAATCGACGCCGTCTGGATTATCGGTCCCGCGATTATGATGAAAATTACTTCACTTGCGACCATCGGCAAGGAGATCCCTACCTTTGTGAGTCTGAACCCAATTATGGTCGACGGGACCGGCATGTGTGGGTCCTGCCGAGTCACCATCGGCGGAGAAACTAGATTTGCCTGCGTTGACGGACCGGAATTTGATGCTCATCTGGTGGACTGGGACGAGCTCATGAATCGCCAGCGGATTTATACAGATGAGGAAAAGGTTTCTCTCGAACACCACCACGAACACGAACACCAGTACCATTGTGAGGGTCACTGATGCACCACATCAACCGCCGCCCGGCAGAAGAATGCACGAAGGATTTTGATGAAGTAGATCAGGGTCTGCCCAAATCCACCGTCGTACTGGAAGCCCGCCGGTGTATGGACTGCCCAAGACCAAAGTGTGTGGAGGGGTGTCCGGTTGGCATCGACATTCCGGGATTTATCAAAGAAGTCGCCGAGGGTCATTTCAGGAAAGCATCACGGATTCTTAAGGCTGACAATATGCTGCCTGCCATATGCGGGCGGGTCTGTCCTCAGGAACACCAGTGCGAAGGGATGTGTATACTTGGCATAAAAGATAAGCCCATTGCCATTGGTCAGATCGAGCGGTTCATCGCCGACTGGGAAGCGGAGGCAGGCCCTGAACTCCCACCAGTAGCACCGTCCACCAGGAAACGGGTTGCAATCGTTGGTTCAGGTCCGGCAGGGATCACGGCTGCCGCAGAATGTGCAAAAGCTGGCCATGACGTAACCATCTTCGAGTCACTCCACGCCCCCGGAGGAGTGTTGACCTACGGTATCCCGAACTTCAGACTTCCCAAGGATATCGTGCAGCGTGAGATTGATCAGGTGCTCGAACTGGGTGCAACGCTCAAATGCAACCATATTGTCGGCCGGAGTATCACCGCTGATGAACTGCTTGCCTATGATGCAGTCTTTCTGGGGACCGGTGCCGGTCTGCCCTATTTTATGGGTATACCCGGCGAGAACCTGGGCGGCGTCTACTCAGCAAACGAATTTTTAACCCGGATCAACCTGATGCACGCTGACCGCTTCCCCGACTATGATACTCCGGTGAAGAAGGGCCAGCATGTTGTAGTCATCGGCGGCGGCAACGTGGCGATGGACTCCGCACGGGTCGCCCGCCGGATGGGCGCTGATGTAACGCTCGTGTACAGGCGGCGGCAGGAAGACCTGCCAGCACGGGCGCCTGAGACCGAAAACGCAATTATCGAGGGCATTACCTTCCTTTGCTGTGCCAACCCGGTCGAAATTCTTGGCGAGAAAAAGGTTGACGGTATTAAATGCATAAAGATGGAGATGTGTGCCGTTGACGCCAGCGGACGACCGTCGCCACAACCCATGACCGGTGACGAGGCACACTTCACTCTCAAAGCCGATGTAGTGATTGAAGCCATCGGCCAGGGACCAAATCCTCTCCTGGTCTCCCTTATACCGGGTCTTGAGCGTGCGAAAAAAGGCAATGTGGTTGTCGATGAAGACGGCAGAACCTCCATCCCCCACGTCTTTGCCGGCGGCGATATTGCGTCAGGTGCTGCTACAGTCATTCAGGCCATGGGCTCTGCAAAGCACGCAGCACAGGCCATGAACCGGATGCTTGCAGAATAATAAAAATCAGAATAACAATTTCAATTCAAAATATTTTTCGGGATTGAACTCCCTGCTGTTTTTATTCCTCATCATCATCACTACGCAGACATCCAAGAAGACAGAATGCACCGGCAATGATAGAAAAGAAAAATACAACGGCGATAGCACCAAAGAGAATATACGATTCAAAGGATGGCTCTGTCTTTTCAGCAGGAGACTGGGATGATGCCCCTGATGGTGTAGATCCAGATTCACCATAAGAGATTGATTCCTCATCAGCTGGGGTATCCAGATAATAGAACAAATTACCACCTGCAGAAATTCGGGAACCGTTGGCAGACATATCCATGTCAATAATTCTGCCAGACTGTTCAAACGACCAGATCTCTTCACCAGCACGGTCAAAGAGGTACATAAATCTCATACAGGATGTTCCAATACACTCACCATCAGCAGAAAAACAAATTTTCTCTACGGTGCTTGGCGTGGATTTTTCCCAGAACAAAGAACCATCCCTGCCAAAGAGGCATAGCTTTTTGCCATCGGATGCCACGCCAACAACGTTCCCGCCTGAAGATACCTGAACGTTAGATACTGAACCCAGCGCCAAATATTCCCGAATAATTGATCCATCATCATCAAACAAATAGACATTCCCTTTTTCAGATCCTGCTACAATCAGACTTCCGTCTGAAGAGAGACTGACAGAAGTAATCGCTTCTGGTGCCTTCTGGTCCCACAATTTATTCCCTGATCTATCGAAAAGCGTGGTGGCCCCATCGGCAGACCCGGCAACAATAAAATTACCATCTGCTGACATCGCAACACTGTTGATAATGCCGTTTATTTGATACTTCCAAAGAATAGTTCCGGTACTATCGAGAAAGTAAAGACATCCGTTTGAAGACCCCCCAACCAGATAGGATCCATCAGACGAGAGACCAACATCAACAAAAGATCCCGGATCTTTTTCCTTCCAGAGAAGATATCCCTGACCATCAAAACAGTATAACATTCCGTCATCGGTGCCAACAACAACGACATCTCCGCTGTCTGAAAGAGCACAGTCCAACACTGATCCATCGGTTGTCTGAGTCCAGACGTTATATCCAGAACTATTAAAACAATAGACTTTCCCGATCTTATCAGGCCTGAAACGGGCAGTACGCGAGTTCCCGATTCCCGCGATGATAACAGATGCATCAGGAGAGATCGCCGTGCAATAAAATGAATCTTCGAGCGGCACTTCCCAGAGAGAATTGATGCCAGGACTGGAAATCAACGTTCCTGCAGGCACAGGAGTTGGAATCGGAGCAACAGAAAATTGGTAGGGACCCAGAGCCGCTGCTTCTGCATCTTCCTCTCCCTCTTCCATCATATAGAACAGATCAATTCTGTTGCCCTTCGGAATTTTCACCGTATCACGGACGGGTATAAATCCCAGTTTCCTGATGAGCAGATCATACGTTCCTCCCGGAATATAGCGGAAAAAGTTATCACCACCGTAATCAGGTTCATAATATTCCCATTCATCACTGCTACCCGCTTTTCGCAAATACAGATCACCCCCATTCGGTTTTATCACTAAATGGAGAGTCCCAAAAATCATCGGTGAATTGTCATAAGGGTATAAGGTATAATAGTGGTGATCTATTTGATCGATTATTGGCCGGTCAAGCGTGTCCATCACCTCAATATATCCATCAGCAAGAATGCACAGGGAATAGGTAGCAAGTGTAGAATCTTCCTCCCAGAGAATGTAGAGTTGGTGGTTTTCATCGATCGTGCCGGCGTTCCATCCCCCAAAATAGACTTCAGCACCCACAACATTGGCATGAATAACATATCCCATCTCAGCACTTACCGGAATTATCATGATAAGCAACGCCAAGAAGAAGAAAATTATTGCAGCCTTTTTCATTGTATTTGAATATTAGTATGACATATGAAATAATTTCGCTTTATTTTCAACTTTGATGTTAATCCTCCAGCATGGAATTCCCTACACCTATGATAGTAGTACTCATGGACATTTTATGAGATCGACAGATCAAACTTATGGAAGAAGAATAGGACTGAAATTAGTTTTTTAAAATGAGCATCAGAATAAAAGAATGAAAAATATAAGGAATTAATTTCAGACCATCAGGACCGAAGTGTGCTGATCAGTTCCTCAGCCATTGATTTTGCTTTCCGGTACCGGCCTTCCCGAATGGTTGCTTTGATCCCTTCCGTATCGACTTTAACCCCTTTCTTTCCTTTCTTTCCGCTGACCATCTCACGTTCAAGCGCCTCAAGCGCCTTCTTTGCAAGTCCATACTCCCACTCGGTTGTCTTAATCTTTGAAAGCAGACCTTCAGAAATTGATTTCGCGTTTTGATACTGCCCATTCTCAATAAACTCCTCCACTTGGCCGGGATCGTCAGTAATCACAATTCCCTGCGCCTTGAGCCGTTCGACTTCTGTCTTCAGTGACTCGTAGGCGCTCATCGTCAGTTCATACTCCCACTCAAACGACTTAACGCGGGAAACCAAGGCTTCCGCCTCAGATCGTGCCTGAGCATACTCGCCGACTTCGATATATGTCTGAATAGCAGCAGACTCCTCAGGGACCGGGACGCCGTTTTCAGCAACCCGCCCCTGTTCACGTAGGTAGGACTTAAGAGATCCAATCGCCGCATCGTAATCACTTTCCCGTTCACGCAGTCGTCCCTGCATTTTGTCAGCGACCATGATTGCCTTCTTATAGGCACCTTCGTTGACAGGTGCTTGTATGGCTCCCACATCTTCGGTAATGACAACGCCTTTCTGTACCAGGCGTTCTATTTCGGCCTGAACCTGTTCCAGCGCCCCGATGGCACTGTCGTACTCACGCTCAGTCTTTTTTAGGGCAGACAAGTGGGAATCCGCCTGATCTTTTGCCTTTCGATAGGCGCCTGTCTTAATCAGCTTCTCCACCGGACCCGTATCGGCATCGATATGGACACTCTTTTTCCTGAGTCGCTGAATTTCAGTTTTCAGCTCAGCAAGGGTTGAAAGAGCAGAATCATATTCGATCTCGGCGGCACGAATCACTGAAAGATGATCTTCTGCCATGGTCCGGGCCTGCACATACGAGCCCTTCTCGATTGTCAGATGAACGGCTGTGATATCATCGTCAATAATCACTCCCTTCTCATGGAGACGCTCAATCTCTGCAACAAGGTCGCCCAGTGCATCGATGGCTGTCGTGTATTCAATCTCGATGTTTCTGACCTGCTTATGAATCTTTTCCGCCGTGCTTACAGCTTCGCCATAAGCACCTGACGCAAGCAGCGTGGTGACTTCCCGGGTCGTAACCGGCAGCAGCACTCCCATGTTCTGTATCCGTGCAATCTCCTGCTCAAGGGAGGTGAGGGCTTCCAGTGCCGATTCATACGCAATCTCAACCTTTTTGAGTCGCTGAATAATCGCCGATACTTCTGAACGGGATGCTGAATACGAACCCTTTTCGATGAGCTGAGTAACGGCATCAGTAGTTTCAGACATGAGAATCCCACGACTCTCAATACGGGCCATCTCTTTTTTCAGTCCTTTCAGGGCTTCGATAGCAGCGTTGTAATCCGATTCAATCCGCCTTAGTTCTGAGATTGTCACCTCAGCCGTCGAGCGGGCCGTATGATACTCACCCTTTTCGATAAACTTTTGTACTTCAGTAGTATTTTCAGGAATAACGACGCCTTTCTTCTTCAGGCGGGCAATCTCCTGGATAAGGAGGGAGAGAGCCTCAATAGCAGAATCAAAGAGTGATTCTGTTGCACGCAGATCTGAGATCAAAAGGTTTGCTTCCTCACGGGCCTTTCGGTATTCACCTTCTGCAATGAGTGATTCTGTTGGATCGGGAACAACCGCGACGACGACACCTTTCTTCTTCAGGCGGGCAATCTCTTTGTTGAGGAGAGCAAGGGCATCCTGTGCCGATTCAAACTCAAACTCAAGAAGTCGGTAACCATCCAGCACCTTACCAATACGGAAAATCGCCTCCTGATAGTTGCCCACATCGGCCATCTTCTGAACCGAAAGGCGTTCATCGGTTATCTTTACACCCATCGTCAGGAGACGGTCCGTCTCAGATGAAAAAATCCCCATCGAATGCGTGAAGTTGTCATACTCCTGTTCGATGACCCGAAGCGAGACGATTTCATCATAGGCACCCGTCCGTGCCTCGTGGTATTTTCCGGCACCAATCAGATCTTCTATAACGCCGGTCCGGTCCGGGACCAGAACGCCTTTTTTGGTCAGCCGGGCTAGTTCCTGCTTCAATGCTTCAAAGGCTTCGAGCGCACCATCATAGGCAGATTCAAGAACAACCAGTGTTCGAAGGACCGTCTCAGCTTTTTTCTGTGCCTCTGGATAGTTCCCGGACGTTATCAGATCTTTCACCGCCGAAAGTGACTCCGGAACGACAAGCCCTTTTTTGGTAAGCCGGGCAATCTCCTTTTTCAATGCTGCAAGGGCTTCGAGCGCACCATCATAGGCGGATTCAAGAACAACCAGTGTTCGAAGGGCCGTCTCTGCTTTTTTCTGCGCCTCTGGGTAGATTCCGGATTTTATTAGATCTTCCACCGCCGAAAGCGACTCAGGAATGACAAGACCTTTTTGCGTAAGCCGGGCAATCTCCTTTTTCAATGCTTCAAGGGCTTCGAGCGCACCATCATAGGCAGATTCAAGAACGACCAGTGTTCGAAGGACCGTCTCTGCTTTTTTCTGTGCCTCTGGGTAGATTCCGGATTTTATTAGATCTTCCACCGCCGAAAGCGACTCAGGAATAACAAGACCTTTTTTGGTAAGCCGGGCCACCTCACTTTTCAGTGTTTTCAGGGCATTCTGAGCCGCGTCAAAGGCATGCTCGGTTGCTGAAAGATTCTTTGCCAGGACATGCATTTCAACAATAACCCCTGAATAATCCCCTTTCTCAAGAAGAGCATCAGTCGCAACCAGATCAAAGGGTACCACCACACCTTTCTTCTTCAGTGAAGCGAGCCTTTCGGCAAGTGCTTTGCGGGCTTTCCGGGCTACATCATAGCCGGATTCAAGAGACCGGAGGAGAAGTATCTCTGTTCGGACCTGCTCCTGCGCCGGGAGATACTTTCCTTCACTGATGAGTGCTTCTACCGCTGTCCGGTTATCAGGCACCAGAACACCTTTTTTCTGCAGTCGTGACAGTTCATCAGAGAGAGCCTTCAGAGCCGCAATAGCTGCATTATACTGATTATCAGCAGCAATCAGGAGTGCTACAAAAGACCGGACTGCGTCAAGTGAGTCAGAATAGGCACCGTTATTCATCAGATCCCCGATGGCTGCTGGAACCTCAGGTACAATCACACCCTTGTTGAGAAGCTGTTTCTTTTTTTCTTCGCTGTTTTTCAGGGCCGCTAAAGCCGCATCGAAGCGTCCCTCAGTCATCAGATGGTGCTGAAGTTGTGAGGCGGCAGCTTTCTTCGCGGCAGCTGTTTTCCCTTCGCCAATCAGATTTTCAACAAGGTTGCTCTCATCGGCAATCACGACGCCTTTTTTCTTCAGGCGGG